>JGI24712J26585_10003778_pt1 | contig 11838 bp, 15 predicted proteins | sample BioPla3DNA2_FD_26585 | JGI IMG/M metagenome (IMG submission 26585)
AAAAGGCGTCTAATTGGACTATCCGACTATTACACCAATTATATTGTACAATTATAGTATAAACACAAATACTAAAAGGGCTTTCCTTGCTAGGGGAAAGCCCTTCTTTGAAGCGACAGTTGTTCAGTTACGTGTTTTACTTGCAACTGTTGTTCTAGCCTTTCTGTTTGCTGGGTCACTTTTAGTTGGGCAGTATAGCAGTGCCAAGAAAAGCAGCTATGAAACACTGGATTTAAAAGTCGATGTGTTTGAGGGACAATTCCTTTCTCAAATTGAGGGATTAGCCTATAATTAACAAGAGTATTTGCATAGCTTATAGTATATCTGAAAACAATGTTTAATTTAACTGCCAAAGAAACAGTGCAACCCAATAATTAGGGTTGCACTTTGCCTTATATATATACTTTTTACANNGTCTATCCATTTTAACATGCCTTTTAAAGTCCATTATCATGCCCAGCTATTGTTCCATAAGGAAGCTACTGATTTGCTTACTAATAAACTTATTTAGGGGCTTAAATAGTAGCAGGACTATAATAAAGTTTGAAACCCCATGCACCAAATCAAATACTAGGCCCTTGGTCCAGTAGACTAGGCCATAAGCCAAACCGTAAAAGATAGACTCATTTATAGCTGCAAAGAGGCCGAAACACAGGCCAAATATAGCAGCTAGGATAGCATAGCCGTATTCGGATTTTATAAGCTTGCCTAAAAGCCCTGTAATAACTACTAATAGTGGCCAAATAAAATAATATAAAAGGACCCAGGTTGAAAAACCATATATAAGTATTTCAGTAGTTGCAAAGACTATGGCAATAAGTAGGCCACGCCTTATACCCAGGGATAGGGTAAAGACTATAAATAAAAGGGTAACTATTTCAACATTGGGTATAAAGCTAAGGGCTAGTTTTCCTGCAGTTAGGCTAGCACTAAGAATACCTATAAGTACAATATCCTTAACCTTCATTTTTCCTACCAAGTGGTTAACTCAAAAGTATAGGTGTCCTCGTCAGTCAGCGGGATCTCATCGATACCCACCATTGCGTCAACATCGTTTATTTTTATGCTGAAAAACTCATTTTTTGATTCATCTGCTACATAGCCAGCCATTCCCTTTACAAAGGAGCCACCCATGTCGCTTATCTCTGCTGCTAGCTCTTCTTTCTTTTCGTTTATTAGTTGGCCTAAAAAGTCTAAATCAGTATCATATTCAAAGCTTTTGTTAATGCCTTCTTTTTCTACTATAACCCTAATCGTAACCTTTTTCTCTCCTTCATTGGCCTTAGGGCCCAAAAAGGTCCAGTAAGCTGCTAGAGCTAGGGCAAATACCAATAGGACTGCTACAATCCAAATAATTTTCTTTTTCATTTTATCCTCCTTCTTTGCTAGTATATATGTTACTAGCTAGTCTTTCTGTAATTTCGTGATTTAAGGCAAACTTTTTACCCCTAGTACTAAAATAGCTTTTGCATTCCTCCTTTTTTCTTAACGGACAAATTAAAAACCCCTTAGCCACTAGCTGAAGGGGTATCTTGTATTTGCAAGTAGTAATCGTATTTAGCTAGGAAAATAGTATGTATGGCCTAGCTACGATCTTGCAACACCCTTCAATCTCCGTGAAGTTACTAGTGTTTTTAGTAGAGGCAGGTCTTCCGGCTTAAGACTATAAGGTCGATTAACCTTCCCGGTTTCCCAGTGGTATATAATAATCGACCAAGGTCTATTACGGCGGCGGGACCGCACAGGAATTTAACCTGTTTCCCTATTAATGCGTTTGCAACCTTTACCAGCAATATTAAATTGTTATTGTATAGCTATAATATTATAAGTTAAATCATAATGCAAGAGGAATTTAATAATTTCACCTATATATTGCATATAAGCCAGCAACTCATACTATATCTAGTGCAAGAACCCACTATACAAAGTAGGGCTGTTTTTCATATTCGTCAAGCATTCTTGATAAAAAGTAAATGTAGGCCCTGATCTCATGATTTTTGGCGACAAGGTTTATAGCCTTGCGGACAGCCCTTATAAAGTTAGGATCTAGCTCCTTTTTGTCCATGGTTCTAGCTAGGGGGCACATACCTCTAGCTCTAGGGTCTATTTTAACCAGCAGAATATCATCCTCGGTTAGGTAGGGGGTTAGGGGAAATACCCTGCAGGCCAAGGGACGCATACTCCTAGGACAGGGCTTTTTACATACGGCTAGCTTTTTTAGGGGTCCAAGCCCTTCTAGGTCATTTATAATCAGCCAATCAGACTGGCTAGCCAATAATTTTTCCTCGCCTGGGTATAGGATCATACCTGTGTCCTCATCCTCCCCCTGACAGCAGGCCTTATCGCAGAGTTTTCCGCAGTCAAGCCTAGTAGGGGTGACCTTTTCTAGTATAGAGTATGCCATTTTTAACAAGACTATCTTGTCCATTTATTACTCCTGTCTATTAGTCGCTTTTTATTCTAGTAGTAATTTATATATAGCTAAAGGCAAGGAAAAGCTAACCTCTGCTAATNATATAAATAAAGTATTATCCAATAATACACTAGTAATAGCTTATCTTTCTCTTGTAAGTATATATTAAATAGCTGCTACTGCCAACAAGCTAAAGGGCTTTAGGATCTATTAGCCAATTTATACAGTTAGCCTGCCCCTGCCTATAGTCCTAAGTTAGCTTAGCTAAATATATATAGTGGCATATATAAAATTTACAAAGTCAAATATTTGTGCTATTATGTTATAAATTAATCGTAGGTGTATTGAGAAAGATAATATTTTGCCGCAAAAGGTACATGCCCATTAAAACAGGCAAAAGGAGCAGGTGAAGGAGTTTGAATAACAAGACTGGTGCAGGTATGCGCCTAACATCTTTAATTGTTTCTAGGCTTTCATTTTTAATAATACTAACTCTGATAATTATTATTGTTTTCTTTGTAGCCTATGATTTAGCCAATGTTTATGTAATCCTAGATGATGGCCTAAGCCAAAGGGCAGAGATAATTCTAAAAAATGAGGACCCATCTTATCTATATAGGTTTTTTTCCTTGAACTATTTAAATTCAGACCCCCTGCTAACCAACCATCAATACTATGATTACCTTATATCAGACTATGATTACAAGGTAAAGGTTGAAAAGCTATGGGTGTGGCCTTGGCAGTCTACTACCAGCGTACAAATAGTAGAGTATATTAGAGAGGACTCATGGAAGTACAATATTACAGATTCCTTTAGGCAAAGGCTAACTGAAATACAAATGCAGGAATATCTTAATAGTATAGAGCAAGACCAAGAGGGAGACGAGACTGACCAAGATGAGGAAGCCCCTGAAAATCCTGAACAGGACCAATTGCTAGAAGAGTTTGTCTTAAAGATCCCCAAACCCCAGTGGCAAAATGGGCGAAAGGAAATACAATTTAGAAAGATAGATGGCCAGTGGAAAATCGACGGTATTGTATTTCTAGAAAGCATAGATCCAGAAGACATCGAATAGGCTATCATTTAATCCTCTACTACTGCCAGAGCTTTGGTCTTGACTATGACCTTTACAAATATAATATTAAAGGCCTATAAAACTAGCTTAGAACTACTCAAGTTAGCAAGACCTACTGCCAGCCTAGGCCAATTTAAAAAGATATAAATGGATTACCCAAGCGAAAGATCCTCTTAGGGTAGAATAAAAACCAGGCTAATAATTAGCCTACTTAAATATTTAAAATAAATTATAAATTTAAGCTAATTATGACTTTAAGCTATAGATAGACCCTTTACATTAGAGGGTCTTATTCTCTTTACAGACTATAAATTAGTTTTTAGTAGAAAATATAGGATGTTTAAAGGTGGAGACATATATGGAAATAGGAAATATAAAGTTAGAAAACAAGGTCTTTTTAGCCCCAATGGCAGGAATCACTGACAGTGTTTTTCGCATGCTTTGCAAGGAGCAAGGCTGTGGCCTAGTCTTTACAGAGATGGTATCTGCCAAGGGCCTCTATTATGACAACAAAAGGACTGGTGACCTATTAGATACCCAGCTTGACGAGGGGCCTGTTGGTGTACAGATTTTTGGCTCAGACCCTGATATTATGGCAGAAATTGTGGCAATAATAGCTAATACTGATATTGACCTTATAGATATAAATATGGGCTGCCCGGCTCCAAAGATCGTAAAAAACGGTGAGGGAGCCGCCCTGATGAAAAATCCCAAGCTAGCAGGTCAGATTGTCAGAGCAGTAGTAAAGGTAACGGACAAGCCTGTTACAGTTAAAATGCGAAGTGGCTGGGATGAGGGGTCAATAAATGCTATAGACCTAGCTATGATAGTTGAGGATGCTGGGGCAAAGGCAGTCACCCTACATGGTAGGACTAGAGAACAGTTTTATTCAGGTACAGCCGACTGGGATATCATTAGGAGGGCAAAAGAAAGGCTATCTATACCGGTCATTGGGAACGGGGACATTTTTTCCGCCCAAGCAGGCAGAGATATGCTAGAGCAAACTGGTTGTGATGCAATAATGGTGGCCAGAGGTGCCCAGGGAAACCCTTGGATCTTTAGAGAACTAAGGGCCTGTTTAAGGGGAGAGGAATTACCACAAGCCCCAAGTCCAAAAGAAAAGATTGAGACAGCAAAAAGACACTTAAGGCTCCTAGTTGACCTAAAGGGCCAGAGGATAGGGGTAAATGAGATGAGAAAGCACCTTGCCTGGTATATAAAGGGTCTAAAGAATGCAAGCCAGATAAAACGAAGGGTAAATACCGCCGATACTGTAAAGGAGCTAGAATCACTACTAGATGCCTACCTAGAGGTCCTTGCCATTTAGGCATAAAGGACAGCTTAGTCTATAAANGCATATAAATAGGGGGAATATATATCCTTTGTGGATATAAAATTCCGGAGGACTAGTATTGAAGAAAATCGTAAGCATCAGCCTAGGTTCTTCNAAGAGAGACCACAATGTAAACATAATAATTAAGGGTCAGAAAATAAACATAAGACGGATCGGAACTAATGGGGATGTAGACAAGGCTATAAGACTAATAAGGGAACTAGATGGAAAGGTTGACGCCTTTGGTATGGGGGGAATTAGTGCCTTCCTCTATGGGAAAAACAGACATGCCTATTTCTTAAGGTCAGCCCTACCTATTTATAAGGCAGCTAAAAAAACACCAATAGTAGACGGGTCGGGCCTTAAAAATAGTCTAGAGGCTAGTGTAGTTAGCTACTTAAAAAAGGGACTGGGTATTCCTCTTGAATCTATGAAGGTTTTCCTTGTGTGTGGTATGGAGAGGTTGGGCATGGCGGAGACCTTTCCTGCTTTAGGAAGCAGGATGGTATATGGTGATTTGATGTTCGCCCTAGGCCTACCCCTTCCTATAAAAGACTTAAATAACCTACACAGGATAGGCTCACTCCTTCTACCGGCAATAGGAAGGCTACCTATTAGATACCTGTACCCTTCAGGACAGGGGCAGGAAAAGATTAAACCTAAATTCAATCGCTTTTATAGGGAGGCTGATATCATAGCTGGTGACTTTCTTTATATAAAAAAGCATATGCCAGAATCCCTAAAGGATAAAATAATAGTAACTAATACCACAACCAGAGAGGATATAGAGCTCTTGAGGGAAAGGGGCAGTAAAATGCTAGTAACTACTACCCCTGAGCTAGATGGTAGATCCTTTGGCACCAATGTTATGGAGGCCCTAGTTGTCGCCCTATTGGGAAAGGACCTAGCCAGTATTGGGCCTGAGGATTATCAAAGGGTAATAAGGACAGACCTATTTAAACCCCGTGTAGTATATTTCAACTAACAAGCGAATACATTACTATTGTCCTCAATAACAGACAATAGGAGTATTGTAAATGGAGAGCTTTGCACTTGTATCTGCAACTGACAATAGGGAAAGAATCATAAAAAGACATCCATTCCTTAGGTACTTGCCAAAAAAGTATGCCAAAGCCTGTCTAAAATACATACCTGCACGAAAAACTGGTATCATAATGGACAAAGAAGACCATAAAGCCCTGGGCTATATTATTGATGTGCCCGGCTTTTTTATGGGTTGGGATGAGATGGTTGCCAGAGAAAGGATGAAGAATATAATAGGTATAGAAAAGACCCTAAGAGCCTTAAATGTTAGGATTTTATCCTTTCCCTTGGCCTATCGCTACTTAAATGAGAGGGAAATGACTTATCTATCCAGCAAGGGGATTATAATCCTAGACTCTCATTATCAAAGGCTAGCCAGCCTTATGTTGGCCTTAAGGCAGCTAGGTTTTATAATGCGCAAGGACCTACCCTTTATCGAAGCAGGTATTTGGGGTGCTGACACAGATACAGGCAGGGCCTTTGTAGACCTAGTGGCTGAAAAGATAAACCACCTATGTATTGGAGGTAGTAACAGGAGGGAACTAGCTGCAATAGCAGACAGGGTACTGAGTACAACAGGCCTTTCCTGCCGGATAACAACAGACCCAAGGACCTGCTTAAATAGCAAAAATATTGCGATACTAGCAGAGCCGGTAGACCAGTCCTATAATATTGTCAGGCCCTCATTTCATATAAGGGCTTATATGAAACTAGCAGGCCAAGATATATCTATAAGGCCTGACACTGGGGTTTATGTCCTTGATATGGGCTGGCTTGATTTCCCCCAGGACCTGGCAACGGAACTTAGCCTAGAGCCTATAGAGGAGCTAGGGGTCCTAGAAGGCCTACTATATAATATTAGTAGGGTTTACAGGGAGGATATATTAAAGGGAAGGCTTACAAGTGACCTACTAAACCGGATAGGGGCAATCTACGGGCTTTACCCCTTAAAAATAAAGGGCTTTATAAGCGAAACTGATAGGATACATTTTGACAGTGTTAGAATGGACTATTTCCGTTTCAGAAAAAAACGGGTGAATGACAAATGTACAAGGGGCAATAATATTCCTTGACAAAAGCTGTATGCCTATTTATAATGAATTTAAAAAATTCACTAAATGTTCAAGTACTGCGGCAAACCTGTGCAGTACTTTGTTTTGACTTTATGGACTTGTTTATAATTCAAACCGGAAAAAGAGTCGTAAACAAGGGGAAAGTTTTATTAAATTGAATGAAAAAGTAGACATAAATATTTTAGCAGCATGGGTTTTTCAGATATTAACTAATGTATTATAATATGAAGGGGAGAATGGTTTATGACCTACAAGCAAACGGTTTTAACAACAAAGGGTGTAGAAAAGCTTGAGCAGGAGCTTTTGCATCTAAAAACCGTCAAACGCAGGGAAGTAGCCGAGAGGATAAAACAGGCTATGTCCTTTGGTGATATTTCTGAAAACTCAGAATATGATGAAGCCAAGAATAAACAGGCCTTTATAGAGGGCCGTATTGTTGTTTTAGAAAATATGCTTAAAAACGCATTAATTGTAGATGATGAGGATATAAGTACAGACGTTGTTAGTATAGGAAGTATCGTAAAGGTGCTAGATATTGAATTTGATGATACAATAGAATATACCATCGTTGGGTCTGCAGAAGCAAACCCCTCGCTTAATATGATTTCCAATGAATCACCTGTAGGCAGAGCCTTAATTGGCAAGGCTAAGGGTGATGAGGTAGAGGCCAAGGTGCCCGATGGTGTAATCAAATTTAAGATACTAGAGATAAGAAAATAAAGGGTGTGACTAGGTGACTAATTCAGATAGGGAAAATCCTGTTGATACTACACTACAGGAAGAGGACATAAACCAGATACTAAAGGTTAGAAGAGAAAAACTCGACAGGCTAAGGCAAGAGGGCAAGGATCCCTTTGAGATTACCAAGTATAATCCTAGCCACTATTCAGACTATATCTTGGATAACTTCGAGCAAATGGAGGATAAACAGGTAGTCCTAGCTGGCCGTATTATGTCAAAAAGGATTATGGGCAAGGCTAGCTTTGTTCATATACTTGACTCAAAGGGGCAAATCCAGATATATGTACAGGTAAACGAGCTTGGCAAGGAGGCCTATGACGAGTTTAAGACCTACGATATAGGCGATATTATAGGTGTTGAGGGTCCAGTATTTAAAACCCGCAAGGGTGAGATATCGGTAAAGGCTGCGACCATTAAACTACTATGCAAGTCACTTAAACCCCTGCCTGAAAAGTGGCATGGGCTAAAGGACGTTGACCTAAGGTACAGGCAAAGGTATCTTGACCTTATAGTTAACCCTGATGTTCGTCGTACCTTTGTTAATAGGTCGAGGATTATACAGGGTATTCGCAGCTTCCTAGATGATAGGGGATATCTTGAGGTGGAGACCCCTGTTTTGCACAATTCAGCAGGCGGAGCATTAGCAAAGCCATTTATCACCCATCATAATACCTTGGATATTGATATGTACCTTAGAATAGCGACAGAGCTTCACCTAAAGCGCTTGATTGTTGGTGGCTTTGACAGGGTCTATGAAATAGGCAGGATTTTTAGAAATGAGGGTATGAGTGTAAAACACAATCCCGAGTTTACAACAATCGAACTATATCAGGCCTATGCAGACTATCACGATATGATGGACTTGGCAGAGGATTTGATCTCTAGCCTAGCTAGGGATATTACAGGCTCAGAAACAGTGACCTACCAAGGACAAGAGGTTAACCTTGGCAAGCCCTGGACTAGACTGTCCATGGTGGATGCAGTCAAAAAGTATACAGGCCTAGACCTTAATTTATTAAACAAGGACGAGGAGGCAAGGGCTGCAGCCTTAGATATAGGGGTAAAGGTTGATGAAAATGCAAGTTGGGGCGAGGTCTTATATGAATTATTTGAAGAAAGGGTCGAAGACAAGCTAATTCAGCCCACCTTTATTATGGACTACCCAATTGAAGTTTCCCCCTTGGCCAAAAAAATGAAGGATGATCCAAGGCTAACTTACCGGTTTGAGTTCTTTATAACCGGCCGTGAAATAGGAAATGCCTTTTCAGAGCTAAATGATCCAATTGACCAAAAGGAAAGATTTATCGAACAGGTCAAGCTTAGAGAGGCTGGCAACGAAGAAACTGAGATGATGGATGTTGATTTTGTAAATGCCCTTGAGATTGGTATGCCACCAACTGGTGGGATGGGCATAGGCATTGACCGCCTGGTAATGCTATTAACCGATTCTCACTCTATTAGGGATGTTATCCTATTCCCCACGATGAAACCCCTCGCAGACTAAAAACCCACAAAAATCAGGTTTTGACAGCGTTTGCGGCGTTTTGTTAATCCAAAAAAATGTCGTAAAACGGGGGTTACGACAAATTTACGACAAATGACTTTTTGAGCATTGCTCGTCTTTTACGACAAATGCGTGTCGTAAATCACGAGAATCGTAAATTGTTAATCTAGTGGCTTCATTGTAACGGCATATCATCCGGCAAACTGGATGCTGGTGACGCATTTAATCTTGACAAGAGTATCTTTGCAAAGAGTTATACCGTAAAGAAAAAATTCACTTTGCGTTGGGATACAGGTAGTTGGTCAGTTAATGAAAAGCTTGTAAAGGTGTTCCGAGGAGCAAAAGTATTTAAAAATGTCACAGACATCAACGAAAGTGTCGGAACTATTCACGACTATTTCCAATATCGTGATACTGCACCAACTTTGAAAGATACTGCAGAAGCGATTGAGGCAACGACGGGCTTGTTTGGAAATATGGATTTCTTTACACCTTTCGATGATTACAGAACAAAAACAGGAAAAACAATCTCTGACATTATTGAGTTGTTTGCAAGTTAGGAGGTGCTATATGGAGTTATCTGTTAATACAAAGAAGAAGGCATCTTTACAAAAAGCTATTGCACGAAACCAAAAAAGTGTTCGTGTTATTATGACGATTTCAAAGATTTTGTTGTTTGTGGGTATTATTGGTGGCGGATGCTATGCGATTTTGAACTGCTTGATGCCTGATCTGAGCATGGTAAGTGTTAATGGTGTAGCACAAAAGGATATTAGCTGGATTATTATCTCAACTTCGTTTATTGTTGCTCCTTGTTTGATCTTTTCTGTTTGTCTTAAAGCCTTAGCGAATAATATTGCAAGTAGTAATAATTCTGCAAGAGTTGATGAAAGCCTGCTGATTGTGGACAATAAAATCCGATATTCGTTTAGAATCAAGCATCAAAGTGCATCAAGCGAAAGAAGGGTCATCACTATTGATTTTTCTGATATTAGCTCGCTACGATTTGACGAGGCTACAGGAATGCTTGATTTTACGGGAGATATTCTTAGTGAGTATTTCGATGATTACAAAAATAAGAAACCGGTTAACACAGTAAAACTTGAAAAATTTATGATTTGTGATTACTTTACGCCAAGCCTAAGGGACACCCTGCAGGGTAATAGCGTTAAGGTGAATCATTAGGAGGTGCAACTATGGACATAGAAAGATTTAACGACCATATTAGCCAAGGCATTGCACTCATGACAGATCAAAAATACGAGTCCGCGAAAAAAGAATTTGAAGCAGCAATTCAAATTGATGTCAAATCCTATGATGCGTACATACATTTGGGTAATACATGTGCTAATTTGGGCCAGTTTGATGATGCGCTGGCTGCATTTAAAAATGCTCTCGTTAAGGTGGCAAATGGACATTTAACATTAAGAATTTGTTCAGCACAAAACGTCCTACAGGAACCATGCCAAGAACCGATGTATTTAAGAAAGATATTATTGGCGATAAGATTGGAGATACAGCATATAAGACGATTAATAAGATCAAAAAGTACTCTGGTCTTCCTGGCAAATACTATAAAAAGGCAACGCAGATTGAGAAAATCTTCACGCCGGATAGTTCTGGATATGATAAGTTTAAAAACACCATGAAATATATTGGTGGAACTGATTTCAACATATCCTCCCCTGTTGGTGATTTTAACGATACTGTATTAGAAATAATTGATACTGTTATTGATATAGCATCGTAAGGAGGGTGATTTATGCAATCTTATGAAATAAATCAAGGTAAGCGAAAAAAAGCAATTAAGCAGGTTGTTAAGACTAATGTTAAAACAGCAAAGGGTTTTGTGAAATTCTGCTATGGACTTACTTGGTTTCTTAGAATTTTAGCTGTGATTTTAGGTCTGGCCAACATCCTTTATGTTGTTTTTCTTAGTAGTTATGTTGTTGATATCGGTTTCCTGATTATGACCTTTGGCTTTCCATATGGGTTATCCTTCTTATCAGCAATTGTTTATATTATTTCCGCTGGCGGTGAATATCGACTAAGAAGAAGAGAAACAATTACCTTCGCAAATGGTGGCTTTGTCTACAGTTATCATGATGATCGTGTTGGCCTCTCTGATGCTATCTTCGCCTTTAATGTACTCTATGAGAATATTAGCAAGTATGATTACGATGATAAGACAAAAATCCTTACTTTATATGGAAAAATCATCGGCGATACCTATGAAAATGGCGAATTGAAAGCGTCTGATGAATACAATGAGATTTCACTTCTTGATGTGTATGATTTTAGTGTGAAACAACTGTTAGATGAAAACTGTTAACGTGGAGGAAAGAGAAATGCAAAATGTAACTGAAAATTCTCTTGATTTAATTAATCAAGGTTGTGCTTTAATGGCACAACAGCAATATGAGCAAGCTTTAGAAAAGTTTTTGCTCGCACAAAAGGACTCGCCTAAGTATATTGACTGTTACGTTAATTTAGGTAATGTTTATTCGTGCTTAGAAAAATATGATGATGCTCTTGAAAACTTCAAGAAGGCCCTTTGGACCTATGTCAATACTTTGGACACAAAAAGTTGAACATTTTCTCTCTGCATGATATTAATACGTAGAGAAAGATTACTAAGCTGCAAGAATCTCATC
>JGI24712J26585_10003781_pt1 | contig 11827 bp, 16 predicted proteins | sample BioPla3DNA2_FD_26585 | JGI IMG/M metagenome (IMG submission 26585)
ATACGGCATTTCATTTTACCGTAACCCAGTTTCAGGTTATCCAGCATTGTATAATTCTGCTTAGCAAATCCTTGATATGCGTTCTGTATATCCCTCATATTTGTGCCCATCTTGTTGGCGTTGTCGCTCATATCAACCATTGCCATGTTGGCCACATCTGCTGCTTTGCTTGTATTTCCTCCCAACGACTGTAAAAGACTAGCACTAAAGGAAGTGACATTTTCCATGTACTCGTTAGCCGATACTCCTGCGTCCTTAAAGGCGTTTCTTGCATAATCTCTGACCTTACCTGCCGAATCTTTNAAGAGTGTTTCTATTCCTCCTANAGATTGCTCTAGCTTTGCACCTTCTGACACTATATCTTTGAACACCTTACCTATTGCAGCTGTTGTTATTAGTTTTTTAGCTGTGGACATCATTTTACTTAATCCACTTTCAAAATTCTTACTATCTAACTTGGTATCAAACCGTAGCGTACCGTCATATCCCGACATTCTTCCACCTCCTTTGGCTTATAACATCATTAAATCATTTGCAAAATCAGCTTCTTTTTCTTCTCGTGTTCTTCTATCTGATATTGCATATATCGCTTTCATCTCTCTATAATATTTCTTTTCTTGGTCACTCATATCTTTGTCAATGGTCTTGCTCCTTATGGCCATAACATCTGTGAATTTACAATCTCTCAAAGATGATAGTAAGGCCTGGAACTTGAACCAATGCAAATAGCTTATTGTCAAATCTATTCCGTATTGCTCTAAAAAAGCCGAGAATATCATCTCGGCATCGTCTTGAAAACTATATATTACTTTTTGTTTTTTCTTCTTCTTGTCTTCCTTGCTTTCTTTTTTGTCTTCATATTTAAAGCAACTATAAAAATATATTATTTGATTGACAGCTTCTTTTATTTCTGTTATTGCAAANGCAAATTCTCCTTCATCAAAGGCTATTTCCATTACTTTTAACAGCTTTAAATCGTCATCTATACTTGTATCACTCATTAATAATTCAAATGCCACCCACACCCTAAAATCTGTTCTGATAGGTATTTCATATCCAGCAATATTTACAGTTGTTGGTAGTTCATCAATTAATAAGTTATACATTTTCGTTGACTATTGGAGATGTCGCTTTCTGGCCAGTCTTTATTTTTGGGACCTCTAACTTCTTCAATACTGTGTCTACATATTCCTCTCTCTTGGCAAATATATAGTTTATTATCTGCATTGCCACTTGATAATTCTCTCCAAAACCTTCTGTCATCATAGAAAAAGAATTATCTCCAAAGGTTTTGTTTATAAAATCTTTTATTATTTCTGTAAGCTTATCGTATTTATCATAATCTGGTAAACTTTCACCTTCAAATACTCCAGCCTCTTCTATTAAAGCTCTTAAAGCTATGTCAAAATCCTTGTCTTCTACTGTGCTTGTATATTCTTTTCCTTCTATTTCAACCTTAAATTTAATTACTTCTAGTTTTAACATTTATAAAACCCCTTTTGTTTTAAAATAACCATAAAAGGGCGATATTTCACGCCCCTTTCTACATCTTTAACTTCCAGCTACTTTTGTGGATCTGTCTTTATTGTTGCAGTTTTCCATTCATCTGATGATGTTACAATAACATCTTCTGGGGCGGCTTTAACCTTGAAAGTACCTTCATAAGTGTATGCGTCCATGCTCCCACCCTCTGTGTTTGGAATGATTGAATACTCTCTTTTTTTAGCATGAAATTCTCCTTCATTCTCACCTGGTTTTGAAAAATCTACTGCCATAATTTCTATTCCTGCGTCTGTACCGATTTTTTCGTTGTCGATAATATCAACGATGTAGTCGTGGACAGGGTCTCCTGTGTATTGGTCAAATCCAAAGTCCATTGACGCTGATATACCTACAACATCCGTTGTTTCAAATATTTGGTCTACATATTGGCGTGTATACTCTTTTGGGTTTTTATTTGTGGCTAAACTTGTAAACCCTTCCATCCTGTAATAAGTGTCTGCAATTTTAGCAAAGGCCACTTTGTCTGCCCTTTGAATCAATCTTTTTTCTGTCATTACTAAACCTCCTTATAATAAATTAATTTACATTGAACTTGATATCTTCCTGTTTCCATATCTGCTGACAGTAAGTATCCATCAGTCAATACTTTCACTTCCTGTGGATAACTTTTTTCTGCCAGTTTTGGAAAAACTTTGTTTTTATTGTTTCCTTCGACCCATTCTCCGAATTTAAAAAAGAAGTCCAGATTTTCTATGTTTGTCTTTACATCTTTTCCGTAGAACGACCTTGAACTTACAGCAAAGTTATATTGCCTTATTTCTCCACCATCTGCATATTTCTTTATAACTGTATCTCCCGGCAAGGCGTTTATACTATAATTTGTCGCTTCATGGTCTAAATAATCCACATCGAGATTGCTTAACTCATCTAAGAATGGACACTTTTTTACATAATCCCTTACCGCCTCTATCATTTGTTGACCTCTTTTCTCACAGTCCTTAATATGTCATCCTTATGTTGTGCCTTCATTCTTTCAAACCACATCCCTGACCTTTGAGGGTCTGCTTGTAATCTTCCTGTATTCTCATAATATTGTTTTCTTGCATAAGGCGTGTTATATTGCACAACTCCAGAACCTATTTCGGTTGCTGCTATCCCTGACCTCCTAAGTGTGTGTGTATCAACAGGAATTAAAGGGTCTGAATATCTCAAGACTTCACTATCAATTACTTTCTGAACTCTTCCTTTTTCTTCAAGTCCTCTTCTTCTTATAACTCTTGATATATTAATTTCTAGCTTTCCATTGACTTTAATATCCATTATCTCAACCCCAGTTCATAGTGTTGCATTTTCTTGCTTCCAAAATCATTTTTGTCTGCTGATACAATTTGCCTCACATAGTCATATTTTATTTTTAGGTCTTTCTCTGATGTTATTTCATCTTCCACTATTCCTTTAACGACCAAATCCCCTGGGGCAAATGTCATCGTGTTTTCTGGGTCTTTTACAAACTCTTTAGGCTCTACCATCTCCTTTGAAAATCCAGCACCAAAACTCACAAATACTGTTGCTTTGTCTGCATTTTCTAATCCAGATTGCAATCTGTTTATAGCTTCTGAATCCTCCCAGAAGACACCTACCACCGTTGCTCTTACATATACATTTTCTCTATCGATTGTCGTTCTATTATAGACTGTTATATCTGTATTTGTTTTCATTTGCTCACTCCCTTATACATTGCTCCCGATAATCCAAAATATCTTTTTATTATCTCGTATAAGGCTTTATCTTTGGCTTTCTCTATCTCTTTAACTTCTGCCACTCCAAATGTTTTATATGATACAGAGTGCCTTCCTACCGTTTCAGAGGCTATATTTGTTGACATATTTTCACTCTTCCAGATATCTTTTATTGCCTCCTGCACCATGTCAAATATACAGCTCTTGACTTCTGTCTTGGTTTCTTCATCCTCAAAGTTCAACCTTTTAAATGTATAATAGTCAATCCTCTGCTTCATATCTCTTGCAGTTGCCCTAAAATCATCAACAGGGAGCGTTTTATCGCCCCCCATTTCTAAATATTCCCCATATGCTAGATAATCCATATAAGATTACCCCCTTGTGATAATCCTCGCTATCGGAATTGCCTTGTGGTCAATGTATTCTTTTGAGGACTGGCCATTATTTACTAATTCCCAGTTTGAACCATTTTCTAGTTCTGTATTTGTTGGCGAAAGTGTTGCCATTGATTTCCTTGTAAAGCTAATTCCATAAGGTGCGAAACATCCTCTTTGTCTTGAATAGAGTGTGTCCTCTCCACCGTTTACGGATGGATTTCTTGACATCTCGTAAGGAACTTTTACACCTGCGTCTGTATACTCAAATGCTCCTGCACCTAATACATAGGTTGTGTATTTTGTGAAATCTCCACCTGGGTCTACAACATCTTCTGTTGGCATAGAGTCATCAATCAATACAGCTCTTCCATTGATTGAACCTATCGCTAAATTCCTTGTAATTCCATCTTTGTCTGTGTATTTAAAGTATTCTAGTAGTTGGATATTTTCAAGATTTGTAGCAATTTGAGAGTGCATAATCGCCAAAGAAAACCTTGCCTTTTCTTGCCCTACTGCTTTTTGCAAAGCATTATTCAGTGTTGTTTCTCCGAAAGAGTCTTCCTCTGATGTATGCTTTTCTATGAATTCCTTATTAGCTGTTCCTGTCATTGAGAAAATCCCTTTAAGTATAGACAGTAATAGCCCTTGGCCTACATCATCCCAGTACCCTGCCACTTGTTTTGCGACTTCATCCATAAAGTTCTTTCCCCCTGTAATGTCATATGAGAAGTCTTTTTCAGTCCACGCTTTCGCCCTACCTATTACAACCCTTGATTGAGAATAAGTGTCAATTCCTGTAGCTGTAATGTCTGTTTGACCATCATAGTTTAATGCTTCTCCACCAATTCTGCCTGTTATAGGTGTTGTTATATAATATCCTCCTGTTTGTTCTGACATCATGTCTTTTATTCTGTCATTTCTTACAACGGCTCTTGATTTTAATAGCTCATTCCTTTTTAACTTTGGAATAGTATCTACATACTTTCCAAACAGTTCGCCATTAAAGATTTTGCTATCGAATAGTTCCATAAATTAATCCCCTTTCTTGGTTATATTTTTAATCCTCTTGCATGTGCTGCAAGCATTTCGGTATAAGTCATTGGTGTACCTGCGTTTTGTTGATTATTAGTATTGCCTCCTACTTGCACCTCTGCATTTCCACTTCCGTCTCCATCTCCGTCTGTTGTTTCAAATAAATAACCATCACTTTCTTTCAGTTTTTCAATCTGTGTAGTGATGGTCTTTGTAAGTTCGTTAGATTTTTCTATTTCCTCAATATCTAACAAGGCCTTTACTGCCTTTAAGTTCTTGGCACCTGCACTTAATAGGTTTTTTTCTATTTCGTGTTCTAGTGTTATCTTTTTAATCTCTGCTTCTTTTTCTCTTTCGGACTCTTCAAATTTCTTTTTGTATGTCTGTACTTCTTCTTGCAGCTTTTCAGCGTCAATCTTTGATAACTCTTCAATCGTGCCATTAGCTTCTTGAAGTTGTCCTTCCAGCCTTTCTTTCTCTGATGTCAATACTGCATTATCTGACTTTAACTTGTCTACACCTTTCTTTTCTTTTTCGATGTCCTTTCCATTCTCTTCCATTATCTTGTCGATAACTTCTTTTTCTAGGCCTAAATCTTCTAAAAACTTTCTATCCATTCTATATTCTCCTTTCAATTCATTACGCTTTTTTACGAGTGTTGCATACTCTTTTGAACGGTTGCTTTTTACGCCCTCCCAAGGCATAACTGCATAAAAAGGAACATTAACGCATGTTCCAAGCGAGATATAGGATCACCTCCTATGTACTTAAGAAACGGCTATCCAAAGCTTTCACCCCCTTATATAGCATTGATTTCAGTATATATTTTCATTATTTTTGGTATTTGTATTGCTAACCAATCAATAAGCTGTTCATTTCTCCCCCAATCACTATGAATATCTAATCCTGATTCATACATAAAAGCGTGATTAATCTCATGTCTAATTACATTTTTCTTATACTCTTCTAAATCGCTCCACTCATATCCAGTATCAACACTTATGTCAGCAATCTTAATTTGTTTAGTTGTAAAATCAGTATAACCTGACAAATCTTGAAGATACTTATCATCTACTACGTCAGTTTGTATTGTATATTCTGTTCCAAGTATATTCACTTTCTTCATAAAACACCTCCATTCAAGCAGGAAATCTAGGGCTTGAACCTAGATAAACGATTTTGGAGACCGCCATTTTACCAATTAAATCACTTTTCCAAATAAAAAAGTACCCAACCATAAGTCAAGTACTTAATCGTTAAATCTCCCCTCTAAAAATTGTTTTGATACTTCATTTTCTCCAAGTTCTTCTAACCTCTCTACTATTTTTTCTTTTTTTCCATAATATCTCCGACGATAATATCTGTGCTGTAGTAATCTCCTAGAAGTCTTTATTTACTATGAGAGGACCTTTCAATTTTACATATTTCATCTTTCATTATCTCGTCAATTTTTTCCCAAGCTTCATCTGATTTTTTCGACCACTCTTCCCATCTTTTTTTCTCTTCTTCTTTGCTTAGGCTGAAATCTGGTATATATTCATCAGGAATGTAGATTATTTTTTCCATTTTGGCAGCCTCCTTTCATATCGCCAGCCGTTTTGTTTTGCAAGCTTTTTCAATATATGGTTACTTTGCATTTTCCATATTCTTTTATTGTCTTGCAATTTATTAATATATATTTCTACAAACTTATCGCGGGTATTAGTTTTAATATCTTTATATTGAATCCTGATTTCTTGTAGGGAATATCTCTTACCATTTCCGATTTCTAAAATGTACTCAGTCCCATCATGGCCAATAACTCTCATTTCTTTCACAGATTTAAAAACGCAAGCAACATTAATATCATTTGGCGAAAAACTACTTGAAGCTGGATGATTGTGGACAGATATAACCGAATTGTCTTTTTGATTATATATAAAATCAAATACATCTCTTGTAATACCTACAGAGTCAACATTCCCAAATTCAATAGGCAGTATTTCGTTTCCATCTAAATCGCACCACATTAAACACTCGTTGCCAGTCTTTTTTCCGTGTTGTAATGTTTTTTGATATATTTTTTCAAAATTCCCTCTTTGATTAGTGTTGTTTTTATACCCAAAAGTATAAGTTTTATTCAAAGTATAAGTTCTATTCATTCTACGAGGCATATTACCAGCCATTGAAAATTCTCTATACAGTTCCTGTTTTCTCCTAAGCCTTATTTTCTCAATCAACAAATCATCTTCAAGCCCTGCCTCCTCAAATCCCACAATCTTTCTTTTTGACTTCCTAATACTATTCTCTATTTGTCTTTGTTTCTGTGTCGCCTCGTAATATGTGTAAGTCTTTCCCATAAAATCAAATGGCGCAGGATCTATATTCTTTAATTGTTCATCAGTATAGTTTCTTTTTGAACTTTCAAAGAATGGAAACCAATCATGTCTGCAGTTTACACCTCTGAAGCCTGTCGCTTCTCCGTATCCTATATCGTCAAGACTTAAATATCCCTTTCTTCCAGATAATGATACTATTTTTCCTTGCCATTCTGCGTGTTCTGGCCTTGCTCCTGCGTGTGCTGTCAACTCCATCAGGTCTTGCCCTAGACTTTCGGCGTTCATCAGTGATATTTCAGTTGTTATTCTTCCTAAGGTCGTCAATATATTTCTTCTTATTGCCGGTTCTAATGACATCGTCCTTCCAGAAGAATAATCAATCCACCTTACACCCTTTTCTCCTACATCGTTTATAGTCCTTCTTAACACATCATCAATACTAAAGGCTCCCGATTGGACTTCAAACATGGCTTGACCCATTCTTTTTTTATAGAATTCTTCTAAAGATGGAACTGTACCTTTATTTGGTATCCCTAAAGTCTTTGTTAGGTTGCTAAATTCTCCCTCTGTTGCCTTTTCTAAAGCTTTTAGATAGTTTACCATATTAAGATTGTCTTGAAACTCTGGCAACCCCTTTTTGCCCCTCCTGTAATACTTCATATCGTTTTGATACGCTTTTAATGTTGTTTTTCTTAATATTTTTGTTAATTCTTTATTGGCCGTGCCACTTTCTTTTCTTAATGCAGCCTTTATCTTTCCATACCCAAAACCTTGCCTCATTAATCTTTGGTATTGCCATTCTGCTGTTTCTGTAAGCTCTCCTGCCTCCCTCATTCTTCTTGCAATATCTTTTATAATCAAATATTCTACATCTTCAAAGTAATCAACCAATCCCTGTGGTGCTTTTTTGTAGTATTCAGGCGTTAACATCTAACCACCTGCCTTTTATTCTATTTCTTCCACTTCTTCGTCATATTCATCTCCAAGGACAGGTAACATTTCTTTAGCTTCTTTTTCAGTTACTCCGTACCTCTTCATCAAATATATTTCTGGCTTTAATATCCCTGCTGACACCTCTTTCAACATCATATTTTGTTCAACTGCACTGTCTACTATGATGCTATCATCAAAGGTAAAGGACACTTCTGGAAACTCTGTTCTTACTTTTATGCTATCTATTGCCCCTCCCTCAATTCCATTTTTAATATCAACCCACACGCATATAGCATTGACGGTATCTCTTAAGCATATCTCCAAAGCTGATTGAATATCCGTAACTGTTGCATAACTTCTTTGTTTTCCGAATTTTATTTCACTTGCAGTCTTTGTGGTCTCCTGCAAGTCCGATATTGTTCCATAGGCAAGTCCACAAACGAATTCTATTCTTTGTAATATCTTATTCAAGCCATTAAATAGCGAACTATCCCTAATCGCTGGACTGAATACTTTGTAAAATCCTTCTGGTTGGTCTATACCTAAATTTCTAAACAGCCTTTCTTTTCCTCGTGGAAGTTCTTCTGAATTAATTAACGCTGTTAAATCCGCGTCTACTGCAAGTTCCGACCCTTCGTATTCCCATAATATTCTACTATATTGTTCGTCTGCGTCTTGTATCAATGACACTGCCCTTGCAAAGCAACTTATCCCCATTGGTGATTTTAGGTCCAGGTTATTTGCTTGTGAATTTTTGAAATGACCAAAGAGGTTACCCCCTTTATATCCTCTGATAATTGTCTTTTCCGCAAAGTTCCTCCACTTATCCACAGCTTTTAAATCTATCCTGTCTCCTAACGACCTATCTGACCCCGATACAAAAGCCATATTTTCTATTTCATATCCCAATACTGTTCTTGTGTGCACCTCTACCTTTGTATAAAACTTCTTTTCTTTTTCAAACCTATCAATAAACCCTATCCTTGATATATTTTTTGAACTATCATGTTCCAAAGGTACAAATAAATCTGGCGTAACCACATCGAAAGCTATCCCTTCATCTGCTATATATGGTTTTATTATGACATCTCCCAAGGCCATACCGTATTCTACAATTTTTCTTATTTCCTTTAAAATCTTCTTATAATAGATGTCTATAACTTCATCTTCTACGCTTGACTCCATTTCTAATGTGGCCAACATTCCAAATTCAGAACTTATTGCAGATGGCAAATTAAGACTTGCTGTTTCTGCGTCTAAATAAAAAGCCTCACCTCTATAAAACTGTAACCAAGCCTCCCAGTTATTGTGGCCATTATTTACTTTTACATTTCCGCCTAAAATCTTATCTATGTCATCTCTAAAATTCATACTACACTACCCCCACTAATGCTTTTATAAATCTTTCAAAACTGTACTCAAAAGCGTCTAATGTATCTATATCGCTTGTTCCATCATCCAGTCTTGTATCTTCCACCTTGTTTTCATCCCACACGGCTTCACACAATGCGTCTTCTAATGTTTTACAATCTCTTGTCATTTTGAATTGTCCTGTCGTAATCATTACATTTAAAGCTCTTATTCTATCTATAATCTCTTTCTTTTGTGCAATTTTTACTGGTATTCCCCTATATTGCCTCTTAATTTCGACCTCTACTCCATTCTTTAGCACTGTTTCTGCACTATCTGCATACACACAAACAATTTTTCCGTACTTTATTTCCACTGCCCTTATAAAGTTTATAAAATCCTCATATAAGGCGTTTGGTGTTCCTGGTATGTGCCTTTTGCTCATTAGTGCTGTTATTGTTCTTTTCTTCAAATCTACAGCTGTGGCCACAAAAGCGTGTTGTGATTTGTTTCCTCCAAAGTCAAGTCCTACATATATCGACCCTGTTATATCTCTTTCATCAATTAAAAAGCTTTCTTGCTCATTTGCAAAGCTTTCGTATATCAAACCTTCTGCAACAACTCTTAATCCTAATATATCCCTCTTGTACCACACAGAGTTTTTGTCGTGCTGGTTTATAATTAGTTGTTTTCTTTTCTCTGGTATATTTATATTGTCATTTAAAGTAAAGTGTTCGTAATTGTATCCTTCCAGCTCTGCATATTTATCTATGTAGTTCTCATATATGAAGTGTTTAGGATTACTAGGGTTTAAATCCCAAAATATAGCCATATCATAGGCTGCTATTAATCTATTGAATGCCTCTTGAATAAAACTTTCGTGATGTAAGTTTATCTCTGTGGCAATCCACATTCCATATGAATTACCTCTTATCTTATTGAAACTATTTGCCTTTCCCCCGCCTGCGAATATTATTACTCTTTCCTTAAAACCTGTTGAAACCCCTCTTATAACTAAAGCTTCATTATCTTTATATTTTGTCCATCTGCATTGACCTCTAAATATCCATTCAAGGCCAAATCCATTAGCGTCTCCTATATTCAACTTGGCGTTACCGACTGTACTTCCACTTGCCAGATGGAACCTATCCTTGGTTGCCTTCAACCTTTGTGCAAATGCAAATATGTTATCTACAGTCTTTCCTGCCCTTACACTGCCCTCAGCTATGTTATAAGTGCTATCTTTACATCTCCTAATGTAATCGATATGTTTTTGGGAAAAATTAAAATTAATCGTCTTTCTCTTCTTTAGTGCCATAAATTAGTTCCTCAACCTCTGATAAATCTTCTATCTCTTGCCCATAGCCTTTTAACAGCTCCGTTTTCGTCTTTATTAATTCAGATTGAAGTTTCGTTCTTTCATTCTCAAGCTCCATTTTTTCTTTTTCTATTTTGACCATCTCTTCTTTTAGTTTTTCCATCTCTTCGACCAAAGGTCTGTCCTTCCAATTATTCTTGTCTAAGTTTTTCAAAGCAAAAGCAATAGCTCCAACATCTGGAGCCACAAATTTTTTAGTTATTTCTTTTTTCCTTGCCCTCATTCCATCCTTACCAGTAGTCATTATGTCTTTTGTCTCTTCGTATTCAAAGCCTAAGGCTCTTTTGTATAAAGCGTTTTCCAGTTCATTTATAAGTTCTTCTTTTCCTTTTTTTAGGGCGTTCGAAAGTTCGATATTCTCTTTTGCATATCCGTGCAAGGTTGATTTTGCAACTCCTAACTTTTTAGCAACTTCGTCTATCCCTAATCCTTGTCTTCTCCATCTAGGTATCATTTCTAAGTTTGGCAAGACATGGGTATCATATTTAGTTTTTCTTGCCACACCACCACCTCTCTTTGCAGTAAAAAAGGATAGCTCTCTCACTATCCTTTATAATCTTTTTTGTCTTACATTATTTTAATCTATTGTTTTATATATGTAAAAAGGTCGGCGCTCACATCGACCCTTTAAAATGGAGATTTGTATGAAAAACAACTGTCTTATCAGACATCTGTTCCCGATATCATTATAACACATCAAAAAGTGCAAAAGAGTGCAAACTTACTCTGAAAAATTATTCCCTCAAAGCCCTTAAAGCATCTCCATGTATATAAAGGACACCTCGTCTGCTATAATGCATCTTTCTTGCTATCTCTTCCCATGATAGCCCTTCAAAATATCTTAATTGTAATAGTACTCTGTGCCTGTCATCTTGAAGTTTATTGATTGCATGGAGTGCACTTTGTTTTAAATCATATAACTCATCAATCCTTAGATTAATCTCTCTTTCTAACTCCTCCGTCCTCTCAATAATCTTTATAGCCATTAATGCAGTAGGGTCGCCTGTCCCCGAGGGTTTACTTCCAGTGCCGTCCATAGTCCTTGAAGCTAAAGAGATTGAGTTTTTAATCCTCTCTTTTTCTCGCAATAAAGATTCTATCTCCACATTCAAAAATCTCATCTTCTTAAGTTCTTCTTTGGTCATAAGCCCTCCTTGGTTCATTCATAGTCTTCAAGCAAAAAAGCCAGATTACACG
>JGI24712J26585_10003783_pt1 | contig 11822 bp, 10 predicted proteins | sample BioPla3DNA2_FD_26585 | JGI IMG/M metagenome (IMG submission 26585)
GATTTTGGAATGCTGTTTTTTGTTTTAGCACTTGAAACCCTACTATTGTATGTACAATTTTTTAAAATACTAGTATAATAATTGTTGGAGTAATAGAATTTAATAAGGGTGCATCACTATGATGTATTTTTCGTGCAAATAACAAATAATGTTTGGGAGGAAAGAAATGTATCGTGTAGGAATTGATCTTGGCGGAACAAATATAGCAGCAGGTTTGGTTAATATGGATGGGAACATTGTATATAAGGATAGTGTACCTACCCAAAGGGAAAGACCGTATCAGGAAATAATTAAGGATATGGCAATGCTGACAAAAAAGGTTATTGAAGAGTCTAAAGTGCCAATGGAGGAAGTTAAAAGTATTGGGGTTGGAAGTCCTGGAACACCAGATTGTAAAAATGGNATTATTGTATATAACAATAATTTAAACTTTAGAAATGTACCAATAAGAGAAGAAATGCAAAAGTATATAAACTTACCTGTCTATGTGGACAATGATGCTAACTGTGCAGCTTTGGCAGAAAGTGCAGCAGGAGCAGCAAAGGGAACAAGNACATCTGTGACAATTACATTGGGTACTGGAATAGGCAGCGGAATAATAATTGATGGNAAAGTTTACAGCGGGTTTAACTTTGCAGGAGGGGAAATAGGACACACAGTTATAGTGGTGGATGGAGAACAGTGTACTTGTGGAAGAAAGGGATGCTGGGAAGCTTATGCAGCGGCAACGGCATTAATAAGGCAGACAAAATGTGCGGCGAAGGAAAATCCAGAGTCTATTATAAACAAACTGGTTGACGGGGATTTGGATAAAGTAGATGCTAAAACTGCATTTGATGCTGCAAAGCTTGGGGATAAGACAGGGGAAGCAGTTGTAAAGCAATATATAAGGTATATTGCAGAGGGAGTTATAAATGTTATAAATATATTTATGCCTGAAGTATTAGTTATAGGCGGAGGAGTTTGCAAGGAAGGGGATTATTTATTGAATCCTCTAAAAGAAATTGTAAGTGCTGGAGTTTACAGCAGAGAAGAAATACCTCAGACACAGATAAAAACTGCACAGCTGGGAAATGATGCAGGGATTGTGGGTGCAGCAATGCTAGGGGCATAAAAGTATAACAAATAAAATTTATTTTAATTTTTAAAACTAAAGGGGACATATAAATGTGTCCTCTTTATAGTTAAATGAGGAATGTGGTATGAGAAATATAAAACTTATAATAGAGTATGATGGAACTGATTATCATGGATGGCAGATACAAAAAAATGCAAAAACAGTTCAAGGTGTACTTGTAAATGCTATAGAAAGGCTTACCAGGGAGGAAATCACTCTAAATGGTTCTGGCAGAACTGATTCTAAAGTACATGCATATGGGCAGGTTGCTAATTTTAAAACAAATTCAAATATTCCTGCAGAAAAGTTCGCCCATGCCCTAAACAGAATACTTCCTGAGGACATAGTGGTGAAAAAATCAGAAGAAGTGGATATGGATTTTCATGCAAGATTTAATGCACAGGCTAAGACGTACAGGTATCTTATATACAATTCAAAAATGCCCTCTCCCCTTCTAAGAAACAGAGCTTGGTATGTTCCGTATCCTTTAAATTTTGAAGACATGAAAAGGGCAGCAGATTTTTTTATAGGCACCCATGATTTTTCTGCCTTTAGAGCAAGTGGAAGTGATGTTGAATGTTCAATAAGAACAATTAGCCGTATATTTTTAGATAAAAATGATGACATAATAAGTTTAGAAGTAACCAGTAGCGGTTTTTTATACAATATGATGCGTATTATTACCGGAACATTAGTTGATGTAGCAAGAGGAAAAATCAAATATGAGGATATAAAGGGAATAATAGAAGGGGGAAATAGAAAAAAAGCCGGACAAACAGCTCCACCAGAAGGCTTATATCTTGTTGAAGTATATTATTAATAAGTAAGAAATTAGGGCTTTTAGGACAAATTAACTTGAATATATAGGGTATTTTTAACTTTAATTGGACTCGCCAAATAAAAGGTTAAAATTACCGTTGACACAGCTTCATTGAAATGCTAAAATAAAAATTTTTGACATTCATTTCTCATTGTAGTATACTTATATAGAGAGTTCAATTAATTGCATTTATTTATAGCAGTTCTTTTTTATTGCAAATGCACTTTTTGTTATACCTTATTAAAGTATAATATTTTAAATTTTAATATATAAAAAATAATTATGTTTTTATATTTGTGGAGGAGTTCATATGTATAATGTCGGTGATAAGATTGTATACCCTATGCACGGTGCTGGTGTTATAGAGTCAATTGAAGAAAAAGAAATTTTAGGAAACAGGCAAAATTATTATGTGGTGAAAATTCCAATAGGAGAAATGAGAGTACTTATTCCCACTGAAAATGTGAATAATATAGGAATTAGAGAAATAATAAGTGAGAAAGATGCAGAAAAGGTATTTAAAATGCTTGGCAGCAAAAGTGAAATAGATACTGGTAATTGGAACAAGAGATATAGAGAAAACATGGACAAAATAAAAAGCGGTAATATTTATGAAGTTGTTGAAGTTGTCAATGCTTTAATGCAAAGGGATAAGGAAAAAGGTCTTTCAACAGGAGAGAAAAAAATGTTAAGCAGTGCAAAGCAAATTTTAATAAGTGAGCTTGTATTGGTAAAAAACATGGATCCTTTTGAAATTGAAAATATGATTGATGGATTTTTAAATCACTAAAATAATAAATATTGCACATACACAGTATAAAACGTATAAAAGAGGCTGGCGCATAAGCAGTTAAATAATTGATTTGCACAGCCCTTTTTATGTATTAGGCCGTGATTATTGCTTAAAAAAATCAATTTTGTCATTCCATTAAGATGAAAATAATGATATTATATCATTGGGCTGTTAAAAATAAAATGTAGGGCTGTCTAATGTTATAGGTATTGGAAATAATATATGTTGTATCATATTAAAATGCCATTTTGGTGTATTAGTATAAAACTTTTCGTATTTAATAGGAGGAAAAATGATAGGAGTAAGTTTTAATAAGTTCGGCTATGTTGAAAACGGTGAAATTGATTTAAATAAACTAACTATTTTAACAGGAGAGAATAATACCGGAAAAACATATGTTAGTTATGCTGTTTATGGTTTAATTGGGAGCATGAAAGATGTGGTAATTGATAATATTGTTGATGGTTTTGAAAATATAACCGGTTCGGGAGTTATTGTTGTTAATTTGCGTGAAGTTCTAAATAAAAGCTTTAGAAAATTATTAAATAAAATTTCATCATCATATTCAGAAAATCTTCATGATATTTTTAGTGTATCTAGAGAAACTTTTAAAGACAGTCTGATAAAACTAAAAATTGATAATGAGCTTTTCTTTAAGAAATTATATGAGAAATATATAGAGTCTATATATATATTCCCTAGTATAAAGGGAAAAGATGTTAAATTTGAATTTTCCAAAGAGATGAACTCTTTTGATTTAAAAGTTTCATATTTTAATATAAATAACAGTGATGTTCAGGAACGTATTTTTCATATGTTCTGCTGTAAAGAAATAAGTGAACAGGTTTTTGATGTCATACAAAACAATGTCTTTTTATTGCCGGCAGAACGGGCAGGTTTAAACTTGTTTTATAAGGAGTTAAATGTTAACAGGAACAGGATAGTACATGAAATGGGAAAGTTAAAAACTAATAAGATTGATGATCGTCAATATCGTCAATTAAGTTTCTTTGATTTAATTAGTGAAAGAGTTTCACTATATCCTAAGCCAATATCTGATTATATTGAATTTTTAAATAAATTAGATTTTTATTCAAAAAGAGAGACTACAGAGTTTCAAGGAATAGCACATGAAATTCAAAGTGACATTTTAAAAGGAAAATATGAAATAGATGAAAAAAATATTTATTTTATTCCTGATTTAGCCGAAGGTAATATGGATAAAAGGAAAATTAACTTACATGTATCATCCTCAACAGTAAAAACCTTTTTTGGTTTAGTTTTTTATCTTAAATATATGGCTGAAAAAGGGGATTGTCTGATAATTGACGAGCCGGAGTTAAATCTGCATCCGGATAATCAAAGAAAAATTGCAAGGATTCTGGTTAAAATCGCTAATAAAGGTATAAATATAATTATTTCAACACATAGCGATTACATTATAAGAGAATTAANCAACCTGATTATGTTAAATAATGACTTTAAAGACCGGGATAAATTAATGCAAAAGTATAATTATAGTGAAGATGAACTGCTAAGTATTGAAGATATAAGCGCATATCTTTTTACCGACAATACAATTCGCGCTATTGAAGTAAACAGATATGAGGGCATAATAGCTGAGACATTTGACAAAGTAATTAATTCTTTTAATGAGTCTTCAGACGAGATTTTTTATACTCTTCAGGAGGAAATGGATTGTGAGTGTTGATGTTTTTACAATATTTAATGAAATTATTGATAATGATTNTAAGTTAAACACAGACCCGTTAATAATAGAAGAAAAGAAAAATAAAGGTAATGATAAATCTAAAGGAAGATATGTAACATTAAAGAAAACGGGCAAAATTTTTGCCTTTAGTTTTGACAAAGATGAAGAGAAATTAAGAGTATTTAGATTTTTTAACAATTCCGCAAAAGATATTAACAAGAAAAACGATGCTATTATTTTGTGTGAAAACAAAGGCGAGATTTATGTGTTGCTTATTGAATTGAAATCTGGAAAGATAGGGGGAGCATTAAAACAGCTATTATCCGGTAAAATTTTTGTCGATTTTATTGTGTCTTTAATTAATTTACACTACGGAAAAAATTTATCNGTAAAATATAGAGGAATAGTGTTCAGTACGCGTAAAACTCCTAAGAAAAAACCTACAAAAAGACTAACAAAAAGAGGAGAGATTATTTACAAAAATCATTGTGGCTTAGAGTGCACAATACAAGACTGTAATAGAGAGTATAACCTTTTTCAGTTTTTATGCAGCTAGTTTAAAACTACGAAAATTTTGCCATAGATCCTTGGCTTATAAGCTGGGGATTTATTTTTACACAAAATGAATCAGTACTCAGATTTTTTAGAGCAACAGTCCTTAGTTTTAATAATAGATAAAAACAGCTTTTAACTTTATAAATTATGTTATAAGAGATAAAGAACAGGAGAATTTGATTATGAGAAAAAATAAACTTTTTGTAAGTACAGTTATTGTTGCAGGTGGCAAAGGGACTAGAATGAATATGGATATAAATAAGCAATATATTAATATTGGTGACAAACCTGTCCTTGCTAGAACTGTTAGTGTATTTGAAGAGTGCCCTATTGTAAATGAAATTATTTTAGTAATAAATGAAGAAGAGATATTTTATTGCAAAGAGAATATTGTTGATAAATTTGCATTTAAAAAAATAAAAAAACTGGTATCAGGAGGCGCAGAAAGGCAAAACTCAGTATATAAGGGTTTAATGGAAGTGAATAAACAATCTGATATTGTGGTTATACATGATGGTGCAAGACCTTTTATAAATAGTGAAATAGTTACTAATTGTATTGAGGAGGCATTGGAATTTGGGGCGGTAACAGCGGCGGTTCCTGTTAAGGATACTATAAAATCAGTTAGTGATGGTTTTGTAGAAAATACATACGACAGAAAAACCCTGTGGTCAATCCAGACTCCTCAGGTTTTCTTGTACGATACAATTATAAAAGCCCATGAAAAAGCAAATAGAGAAAATGTTATTGCTACTGATGATACAACCCTTACAGAGATGATGGGAGTTAAAACCAGGATTGTTAATGGCAGTTATGATAATATCAAAATAACCACAAGAGAAGATTTGGTGTTTGCAAAAGCTATAATAGAAAAAAACAACTTATTTTAAATGTAGAGGATTTTTATTTTTAATAGCGAATTATGATAGTATACATTATAATCTGGAGGATACATATGATCTTTTTGCAAATGGATTCAACAGATGTTTTTAAAAGTAATATATTAATGTCTGTGGTTTTTATTTTTTTAGGTGCAATTGCTGCCATTGCAGTTATTCAAATAATAAAAATATGTAAATTTAGAAACAGTGCCATTATTGAAAGGGAAAGGCTTGCCCAGTTAGGAGAAGTTACTGCAGGTATAATTCACAATTTAAGAACACCTGTAATGTCCCTTTCGGGAAGCTTGGAAGAGTTAAAAAACCTTGTAGATGAGTATGAAAACTCTATAGGGGATACGGATGTTACAGTTGAAGACCATTGTGAGATAGCAGCTGAAATGCGGGAGTATATTTTAAAATCAAAGCCATACTGCTCATATTTATCAGATATTATAGCTACAATTAAAGAACATGCAGTTGTAAAAAAACATCCTGGAAATGAAAATTTTACAATTAAGGATATGATAAAAAAAGTAGAAATACTTATGGGATACCAGCTAAAAAAAGCTACCTGTAAGTTAAATATAGACATAAAAACAGAGGAAAGCATTGAAATACAGGGAAGTGTAAATGAATTTGTCCAGGTAATGAATAATTTAATTTCAAATTCAATTGACTCCTATGAAAATAATCCTGGGGAAATTGACATATTGATAAAAAAGGAAAAAGACATTGTAAAGTTTAAAGTAACCGACTATGGCAAGGGAGTACCTAAAGATGTAAGGAAGAAGCTTTTAAAAAACATTATAACCACAAAAGGAGAAAAGGGTACGGGACTTGGACTTTATATATCTTACCACATAATAAAAAATAATTTTAAAGGCTCAATGGAAATTGAAAGTGAAGAGGGAAAGGGTACAACCGTATATATTACCGTCCCAATAAAGAAGGCTAATCAATAGTTGCGCAGCAAAAAGCCTGAATACCCTTACCTTGCCCAAAGGCTGTAAGGCCTTCCCCAGTAGTTGCAGTTATGCCTACGCTGTCCTCAGGAATTGAAAGGATATTGGCAATACTTTTTCTCATTTCAGGTATTTTAGGACTTATTTTTGGTGTAAGGCACTCTATGGAAATTGATACATGTACAATTTTCCTGCCGTTTAAGTATTTTAAAGCTTCTTCTAGGTAAACTTTACTGTCTTTGATGCCTTTTTCAAGGCACAGTTCATCGCTTATTTTTCCTAAGATGTTAACACAGGTAACGCCGGAAATNGCATTGGTTATGGCATGAAGGACAACATCTGCATCACTGTTGCCTTCTAAGGGTGGGTGGTTTTCAAACACAACCCCGCCTAAAATAAGTTTTTTGGATTTATCATTAAAGTCAAATTTATGACTGTCCTGCCCGATTCCAACTCTCATACTATCAATCCTCCGTAAAATGTAGTATAAACATTATATATTAATTGCCAGTGGATTGCCAGTGGAATGAACAAAAATCAACATTTATTATAAAATTAGATGCAGTAGGTAAAAACACCTTTTACACTTAAATAATGCTTTACAGTTTATATAAAAGTGTTGTATCATAATTTATAATATAATTTATAAGACGAATTTTCCATATACTAAAATATATAATACAAAACAATGCAAAAGATTTTTTCTTAAATCACAATATTCTAACATAAGAACGTTGTTAAAATAATAACAATCAATGTGAGGGTAGTTTAAAATAATTATTAAATGTAAAAGGGGGGGATTTTATTTGGAGCCAATTATTAAAATTTCTAATTTAAGTAAGATATACAGAGTGGGGACTGAAAAAGTGGTTGCACTAGATGGTATAGATTTAGATATTATAAGAGGGGAATTTTGTTGTTTCCTTGGCACTTCAGGTTCTGGAAAGTCTACTTTATTAAATGTTCTTGCTGGTCTTGAAAAACCAACAACGGGAAGCATAAAAATAAAAAATATCTCTATTGAAAAATTAAATGAAAAAAAGCTTGCTGAATTTAGACAAAAGAACATAGGATTTATTTTTCAATCATATAATCTTGTGAATTATTTAAATGCAGTGGAAAATGTAAGCATGCCTCTTGTATTTAGAGGGATTTCAAAAAAAGAAAGAATTAAAAGGTCTGTTGACATTTTAAAAGCTGTAGGACTTCCAAAGCATTTAAGGCACAAGCCTACACAGATGAGTGGAGGACAACAGCAAAGGGTAGGCATTGCCAGGGCTTTTGTAGCAAATCCTGATATTGTGTTTGCCGATGAGCCAACAGGTAATCTGGATTCTAGAACGTCAAAAGAGGTCTTAGACCTTATGATTGGTTTATCAAAAAGAAATAATAAGACGTTAATTATGGTTACACATGATTTAAATATTGCAAAAAGAGCTGACAGGATAATATATATCCTTGATGGGAAAATTGAAAAAATTGAAGAAAGAGAAAGGGTAGGGGGTTAATATGAAAAGAATTAAATTTACAAGTGTTTTTTTGGTAGCAATAATATTGTTGGTAAATTTAGCAACGTTAATGGTTTATAGTGAAAATGGTACTCATGTTATTGTTAATGAATATAGGCAATATGGAAAAAATGCACCATCTAAAAGTGGCGATAAAGTTGACGTTAAAATATTTTTTAAAAATAATTCCGGAGAAGATTTGGAAGATTTCTATGTTTTAGTTGATAGCAGTTCGGCTTTTTACATTGACTCAGGTTCACCACAGATTATAAACATAGGAGGACTTGAGATAGGTGAGATTAGACCTGAGAAAAATGATGAAGATGATAATAAAATAAAATTGGTGTATAAAGGTGCCGGAAACGAATTAGTATTAACTCTTAAATATCGTATAGGCGGAGAAAATTGTCAGACAAACCAAATACTATACCTTGAAACTAAAGAAAAGAAAGATTCATCAGGTTCTGGTTCATTTGTAGATACATCAAAATTCAAACCTGACTTTAGAATCCTTGATGGAATTAAAACTGTAAAGGGGCAAGACGGGAAGCTTACAATTAAAGTTCCTGTAAAAAACATTACTTCTTATACTGCAAAGGACGTAACTGTAACACTTTTAAGTGATTCGGAAAATTTCCCATTCATGCTAAGTGGAGGGAATATATCCTTTCACATGGAGCAGTTAAAGTCTAAAACCGAGGGAGAGGTGACTTTAGATTTACTGGTAAAACCAAATGCAAAAACAGACACCTATCCTTTGACTTTGGAATTTAGATATTATAACACCCATGGGGATTATTTTACTTCAACAGAAAGCATGTTTGTAGCAGTGGAAAATAATAAAAAGAAGCCAACTTTAATAGTAAAGGACGTAAAATTTAATCCTTCACAGCCTGTAGCAGGGGATAAAGCAAATGCTTCTTTTGAGTTTGAGAACACAGGAAATTTAGATGGAAAGAATATAAAAGTAACATTAAAAGGATTTAATGAAAATGGAATTATGCCACAATTTACAGGCGTAAAACATATAAATTCTATTAAAGGAGGCAGAAATGCTACTGCGGATTTTGGGTTAATTATCTCAAAAAATATAGCCACTGAAAACTACCCAATTGAGGTATCCATTGAATATGAAGATGATTTTGGGAAATCCTACACAGAAAGCTATACATATTACATACCTGTAAGCAAAGGCTCTAAAGCAGCATCAATAAAGATTGATGAGATTACTTCACCTAGAGGAAGTGTTGCAGCAGAAAAGGACTTTAGCATTGGATTTGACGTTGTAAATGATGGTTCTTTAGAGGTATCAGATATAAAAGTGTCTATTATGACAGCAAGTGAAATTATATGTAAATCCCAGAGTACTATGATAATAGATTCTATAGAGCCAGGTGGGGCTATGCGAATAGAACATGAGCTGTATGCTCTTTCTGATGCTGCCACAAAGAACTATCCTATTGAAGTAAATGTAGAATATGAAAGTGGTGGGGAAAAGCAAAATATAACTCGCTATATAGGAGTTTTTGTGGAAAATGATAAAGATGATGAAAAAGACCCTTCTAAAATCTCAACTCCAAGGCTTATAATTGACCAATACAGCATATCAACAGGGGAAGCTGTTGCAGGACAGAGTTTTGAAGTTAAACTTGGAATACTAAACACACATAAAAATACTACCGTAAGCAATATAGGTGTTTCCCTTGCGGCGGATGAGGGAGTATTTATTCCGTCAGCAGGAGGGGGCAGTTCAATTTACATTGGAGAAATATCTCCAGGAGAGAGAGTTGAAAGAACTGTAGCTTTTGATACAAAGTTTGATGCAGAACCAAAGAGTTATTCATTAAAAATTGATTTTGAATATGAAGATGAAAATCAAAATCAGCATACAACAAGTGAAAGTATAAGTATTCCTGTAGTTCAGGAACATAGACTTGAAGCAAGTGAAATAGTAGTTCCACCATTTGTACAAGTGGGGCAAAGTTTCCCTGTGACTCTTGATTTTTATAATATGGGAAGATCCACACTATATAATATGATGGTTAAGTGCGAAGGTAATTTTGATATTCAGGATGCAAATTATTTTGCAGGAAATTTTGAGCCTGGCAGAACTGATTATTATGAAGCTTATATAACCCCAACAGAACCCGGTGAAATAAAAGGAGCTGTTATTTTCACATTTGAAGACAGCATGGGTAAAAGTATTGAAGTTAAAAAGGAATTTGAGTTTTTTGTAGAAGAGATGATGGATATGGGAGGAGATTTTAACGGAGAGGGTGTTATATTTGATGAAGATGGAATGATAATTGATGGAGGTATGATGGGGGCATCAGGAACTGGAGGAGGCATTTTAAAGTTTGTAGTGATAGCAGTTGTATTAATTGTAGCTATAGTGATTGCAATTATTGTAATTAGGAAAAAGAGAAAGAAAGCGAGTGCTGATTTATATGAAAATTATTGATATTTTAGGAATGTCCTTAAAAAACCTATTTAGAAGGAAAATCAGGACCATTCTCACATTAATTGGGGTGCTCATTGGAACAACTTCTATTACAGTAATGATGTCCATAGGAATAGGGTTGGATAAGACAAATGAAGATTTTATGCAGGGAATGGTGGACATGAATGTGATTACAGTTGAGTCTTACTATTTTCCAGATATAGATTCTGGCAGCGGTTTTGTTGAGGCTGAGTTTCAAAATCTTAATGACGAGGCAGTGCAGAAATTTTATCAAATTGAAGGAGTGGAAGCGGTATCACCTGAATTAAACATGTATGCTACCATAAAATCCGGAAGATATGAAGCAGGTGTCAGTATAGTAGGAATTGATCCTAAGGTGATGGAGGCTTTTAACTACAAAGTTGAAAAAGGAAGACTGCTAAGTGAAGATGATCAGGGTGCTATTGTTTTTGGAAACAGCATTCCATATCATTTTTATAACCCCAGGGATTTAGAGAGAAGTGGTGGATTTTACATGGGAGATAGAGGAATGGGTGATGAAGAACCACCTGTTGATGTTTTAAATGACAAACTTTCAATGTTTTACAATACATACTATGGAATGGAAGGAGAAGGCAGACAAAGAGGATATAATGTTCAAGGGGTTGGTATACTAAAACAAAACTGGCAAAATGACTATAATGTATATATGAGCATTGAGTATTTAAAAAAGATTAAGAAGGAAGATGAGAGAAAGCAAAGGCAGATGGAACAGTCAAGTGAAATGTTTATTTCACCAAGAAGAAATTCTATGCAAGAATCTGAATATGAAAGGATACTTGTCAAAGTAAAAGACATTAATGATGTAGACGAGATTCAAGAAAAGATAAAAGAAATGGGATTTGGAGCACATAGTTATGCAGACATGAGAAATGAAACAAAAAAGCAAATGTTTATAATACAAGCTATTCTAGGAGCAATTGGCGGTATTTCTCTTTTAGTTGCAGCAATAGGAATAACAAATACAATGTACAT
>JGI24712J26585_10003785_pt1 | contig 11820 bp, 7 predicted proteins | sample BioPla3DNA2_FD_26585 | JGI IMG/M metagenome (IMG submission 26585)
CTTGTTTAAATTTATTTTCTTCTGTTAGAATATTGGTGGCATTAGCATCAATCTTATTTTGAATTTTTTCAATAGTTTTTTGGTATTNGTCTTCTTCACCCATNTTTTCATAAGTATTTTGCTTTTTGCCCATCATTTCATTTTTGTATCTTTCGAAATATTTATTACCTTTTTCATTACCAAGTTCTTTTATAAATACATCTTGTGAACTTTGAATACGATATGCATTGTTTAATTTTTCTTTATAATCGCCATATTTTATAGTGTCAGCATCAAATTTAGTTTGTACATGCAACGCTTCTTTTTCACTAGCTGTTCCAAGTAGATATTTTTGCATTTGTTTTACTTCTTCTCCACTAGGTATATTGCCTAAAACATCGGTCATTAAAGGTACTAAATTTCTAGCTGATAAAAATTCTTTTTGAATTTCACTTTTAATATTAAATACATCTTTCAAATCTTGTTTACCTTGTTGATTGGCATATGTTGATAAAACATTATAATTATCTGTTAACCCGCTAATTTGGCCAATAGCTGTATTTTTAATCGCGTCTGCTTCGGCATTTCCTTCTTTTAAAGTTTTATCTCCAGCTTTATTTGCTTTTTTACGTAATTTGTCATCTAAATTCTTAACTTCTTCATGTAAAAGGCTATTAGTATTTTCTAAAGCTTTATTATATTCTTCTACAGAAATACCCAGGTCAGAGGCATTTTGTTTAACACCAGCTTCATATATTGGATTGAAACCTTTATTAAAATCACTTTCTGCAGTTTTTGTTTTATTAACATTTGAAATTATTTCTTCTTTTGTTTTTCTTACTTCTTCAATAGTTGTGCTAGAATTTGTAGCTAATTGAGTATTTATTTCTGAAATTAAACTTTCTTTTAATTCTTCATTACCATTAGAAAAAATACCATCTAATTCTTTAATAATATCTTTTTCGGATGCACCTGGATTTTGTTGTTTCATATTAGCAAACATTAGAGCCCAATTATATTTATCTTCACTGCTAAATTTACTAATCTTATCAGCATGTTCTTGTAAGGCCTTAACCATTATATCTGCTGATTCTTTGCTGACACCGAATGTTTGCATTTGCATGGACATAAAATCTTTGGTTTTACCTTGAGTAATAAGACGTTTAATTTCAAGATCTTCTTCATTATAACCGGTAAACGTTTCAGTTAAATTATCTTTAAATCTAGTAATAGCTCCTCGGCCATTTTTATCTTGTGTCGCCATATCTATGGCTAATTCAGCACCTCCAGCTATTATACCACCAGCTATAGCACCACCCGGTCCCAAAAGTGAACCTATAAGTGTACCAGCTATTGTAAAGGCCGAATCTGTTAAAAAACTAGCTCCAGCTTTGCCCCAGTCTTCTTTCATTACATCACCTTTTACGGTGTGTTTAAGCGGATCCCATAAATTAACTGCTGCATCAGCTAAAATGTTGGCTCCAGTAGCCTTTAACGTTCCTTTGAGACCAAATTTTGACGCCGTTTTTACTGCAGTGCCAGCTGCAACATCACTAGTCACTTTTCCTGCCTTAATCATATCGTCAATGCCAAATATTTTTGAAAGCCCTTCGGTTACAACACTCTCTATTGCTATTCTTGACATAGTTTCACCAACACTTGGTGAAGTTAAATCAGAAATTCCAGGAACATAAGTTGAACCTTGTGATGTTAATACACCACCAGTTTGCATATTTAATCCATTTAATCCATTTAATCCATTTACTCCGGTATATGTTTGTAGCGTATTTCCATATAATACTATAGGATTAGTTGGTGTTTGCGAATCTTTCCAAGCATCCTGCGAAACTTTGGTTTTTAATGTATCGTATATACCTGTAATATCTTGTTCTGTTTTTGGATTACTATATAAATTATTATTATTTATTCCATTGTTTAATACATTTTGTTGTGTCCTGTCACCAATAAAAGAATCTATTGCAAGTCCAGTACCCAATGCTGCAGCAATTAATGCTATACCTTTTACTTTTGAATTTTTTGATTTACCTAAATTACCCAAGAATTTTNATAAACCACTATCAGCNGCCGCATCANCTCCTTCGGCTACAACTTTTCCACTTTTACCAGTGAATAATTTTCCTAATTTACTTAATCCGGCGTCCATACCTTTACTGGCAACTTTTCCACCCGCCCACAATGCACCCAAAGTTGCAAGTGGATGTTCAGCCATGGTATTTACTAATCCACCACTTACAGGATTACCCATTATTTTACTTACTAATGTATTCAATGCACCAGTAAGTGTATCTGCTGCTTTAATTAACCTTTCAACCGTTGGTGTAAATGTTGTGAGTAAAGTATCTCTCATATCTTCGGAGGTATGTGCTAATTGATATTGTCCATCTGCCAAAAGGGCTTCCATTTCTGTTGCTTTACTCAAATGAGATGACAAAGTTCCCAAGGCACTTTCTAATTCCTGTTTACCTTCTAATATAACTGTCTTTTTATCCTCGCCTGAATCCATTTCTGATAATAATGATTCAAATGTTTTATAATCATCTTTCATTAAAGCGTTAGTTAATTGTGAAGCTTCAAATCCAGTAGCTCCTAAACCTTCTGTTACAAATTTATTTGTAGCCCACCATTTAGAATCTTCACTATTACCTAAACCACCGTATATAGATGCCATTGTATCAATATTTTCGGCAGCAACTTTAGCAAATCCTGTTTTTATTGTTCCATCAGGATTCCATCTATCTTTTGCTAATCGCAATGACGAGAACATATCTGCACCCATATTACCAGACATAGCACTAGATAATAACCACATACTTTCATTATCAGCAAATTTATTTGTAGCTTGACCCATTGTTTGTGCCATAGATTGAGCATCTTCAATACTCATTCCCTGACTAATAAACTTATCCATAACATTCATAGAACTGTCACTGGATAGCCCTAGTTTCCTATACTGGGATGCTAATTGGGTTACAGTCTTCATATATGTTTCTACTGGGATATTTGCTNTGGTAGCTGTTTGAGCTATTTTCATAAATGAATATGAAACATCTTCNGCACTTTGACGTAAATCTTTATAATATGTTTTTGTAAAATCTGCCATTGTATTATCAGAAATATTATATAATTTCTGGCCGGCAAATGTATTATCATTAATATTGTTGAGGTCTCTTATTGTTTGAGCATCATTGCCACCAACTTGACCACCAACATTTTTCACTAGGTTAGTATAAGCATTATTAAAATCTTGGAAGTTTATCATTCCATTTGTTAAATTGTGATAATATCTTCCTTGATCATATACTCTAAATTGTGCACCGGTAGGATCTATTGTATCACCCATACCGGCTTCAGCTTTCATTGCGTCTACTGCCCAAGCTGCTTGTTTTTTATAATAATCACTGGATCCACTCCAGTATTGTTTCATTCCTGAAAGACCGATAGGTAAACCGCTAACCCCCAATAATCCGCCAGCTGCTCCAGCTAAAGATAAAGGGGCAAGGAAATCTTTTATACCACCAGTAATAGTTGACCAAAGTGATTTAGAACTATCACCCAATTTATTAAAATGATTTTGGGTTTGTGATAATTCTGTATTCATTTTTTCAATATCTTTTAAAACACCAGGGTCTACTCCAAACATTTTAGCTGCATCATATAAATTACGGAAATATGTTTTAGAAGATTTTAATCCACCCTGAAGATGATTAACCAAATCTCTAAGTTCACTTACATTTTTAATGTCATTAGGGCTTACATTAATTGAATCAGCAACATCAGTCATTCTTGAATTTATTGCTTGTGATAATGAAACTAATTCTTTTAATTTCTTTTCAGCATTTTCTTTCTTTGTACTATCACCACTAGCATAAGCTTCACTGACTTGGTCTATTACAAGTTTTTTATTTTTTTCAAATGTCCTTAATAACTTATCCATTTCGGTGGTATCTTGCATAATTTTTTCTATATTTACACCACTTGAAATAGAAGTTATATTACGTGTTGATAATGTGTGATCGTTATCTAATCTATCTTGTAAATTTTGAGCGCTACGTTGTATATTTTCGCTTTGTTTTGAAAGACTGCTAACCCATGAAAATTGTCCCAATTTTCTATCGATATATTGGGCATTATAATCTTTTCCAACGCCCGTGTTTGGATCCAAAACTTCTTGCATACTTTGATGAAACACTTGTGTATTTGCATTGCTTATATCGCTCTGTATATTTTGACGCTCTTGTTGTATTTTAGCAATTTGTGTTTTCACCTGTTCCATGGCTTCTGTGGCACCATCGACACCTTTTTTGGCCTCAATAGCTAAGTTAGCCACCGAACTATTTGCTAAAGTTATTACTGCTCCGTAAGTTTTATCAAAATCTTTATAAACACCTTCAATTTGTTTTAAAGCATCACTGGAAAGCATGTTAAAATCATTACCCGGAAGCCCGTTAAGTAATGTTTTTAATAAATCACTTTGTTGTTTTTCAACATTAGCAATAATTTCTTTAGAAAAATCATTGAATTTTGCAGAAATTTCATCTGGTTTTAAAATACCATTAAAATCTGGTCCAAATATTGAACCCAATTCTTTAAGTGATCCTTCTAAAACATTTTTTAATCCAGCTGCTATTTGTGCAGTTGAATCAAATGCTGCCCCTGCCGTCTTTTCTCCAAGATCACGTAATACAGTAAATTGATCACTAAGATTTTTAGAACCATTTTCTATAGTTTTATGCAGTTCTTCAAATTGTTTCGTTAAACTACTTGAAAATACCGTAAAATCTGGTTGAGGTGATAAGTTGTTTAAATTACCAATATCACCACTTATTTTATCCACATTTTCAGTAACAACTTGAGCCGTTTTTTGTACTGAACTTTGTACTCCACCCAATGCTGTTTCTGCTACAGTTGCTGTCTCACCTACTTGTTGTTGAAATTGAGACATTGAACGAGACATTTCTCCAAACATTGCATTAAACTTATTTGATGCTTCAGTATTTCCNCCTATTTGTTTTACTAATTCTTGAACATGAGAAACTGCCCCTTCAGAGGCTTCTTTTAACTTATTAACTTCTCTAACGGCATTATCTGTATCAAATTGCACACCATTTTGGCTTAATTGTTTAATTTCATTAACAATGGAACTAATTTTATCACGTACTTCATTTAATTGTGTTAATGTTTTACTAAAATCTAAATCGATGTTATTACCATCATTTAAATCTTTAACCTCATTATGTAATTGTCCCATTATATCAAGCAATTGTTGTGCTTGTTTTACAGATTTTTCAAAATTAGCAGTATTATTTATATTGCTAGCTACTGAATTTAATATATTTTCAGAATTATCTCCAGCAGCTCTTCCTATTGATGTAGACAATTAAAGTCACCTCCCCCTATTATTAATCGGGAAATTCAAAAAAGTCAATATCATCCATATTTAAACCTAATTCCTCAACAGTTTGTTCTAAACTCTTTTCTGGAACTTCATCAAATATGGTTTCATTTTCATTTATATTAAATGTTGATTGTGCAGCCATTACACGGCTGATAAAGTCATCTTTCGATTCATTAGAATCTCCAACATTTTGGCTATCAGGCAATTCTGTAAAGTTTTCTTCTATACCTGCTTCCGCTAATGCTTGTTTTAATTCATCTTCAAATGTTGAACTAAATGCCGTATCTCCCTCGACAATTTCTCGCGAAGGATCATATGGTTCTGGTTCATCGCCGAAACTACTCTTATTTTTATTTTCTTGTCTTTTTTCAGCTTCCATGACACTCTTAGCAAGTTGTGGGTTAACCCACCAACCAAGATAATCTAAACGTGATTTCCATTTTAGCTCATCTTCTTTTTCGTCTTCTAAAATGTTGAAATAGCACCAAAGCCACTGAAGGTCGCTCATTTCCCGAACTCTCTCCTCGGTAGGTAGTGCCCCAGTGGCTTTAAGTACTTTCCATCTTACACGACTAAAAGTGTCATTTATGAGTTTTTTACTTCATTCATGTCCTTTAATGTATCATTTTGTTTTGCTTGGATTTTTTCATATTCTTCATAAAGTTTATTTACTACCGGCTGTTGTAATTTTTTAATAAACTCTGATTTTTCTTGTAAATCACTAAGAGGTTCACCATCAATTTCTTTTAATGCTCTTGCTAATATTTCTGTTTTGATAGCATAAATTCTCGTTAATGTATCATAGTTGCCAGTAACAGTCATAACATCTAACTGTTGGTCGGAGTTTAAAGTTTCTAAAACCCAAGTATGTCCAAACATAGTGATTGGTTCTTTTACTGCTCCAATAAAAATTAAATCTTCTAAAACTTTTCTCATCGAGAAAGCCTCCTTATATGTATTATGAAATTATAAAATTTCATTATTAATATAAACCTACTCTGCCCAGTTATTACAACAAATAAAAAAAAGAGCCTTTCAGCTCTTTTTAATATACATCAGCATATTGCACTGTTGCTTGTTCTGCTACTGTAATTGTACCTACTGAATAAGTTTTACTATAACTTGATAACCAGCAATCAATATATGTTTCATAGTAATATTCATCTAAACTACCAGCTTTTCTAGTCTTAACTTGAATTTCAAGTGGAACTCTCTGATCTCTTAAAGTTTTAAATACTACTCTAGAACTTACTGGCTGACCATCATATTCTGTTGTACTTTGATCTAAGTTCTTCATATCATATGATGTAGTAGTATGAACTTTGCTACCAATTGGATTNTAAGCTTTACCATCAGATGTTAATCCTAAGGCATTCCATATAGTTGAATCATAAAGAGCAATTCTTGTTACATTTAATTGTCCACCATTTGTGTTAGATGGAACAGCCTGAACAACACCTTCGTAACCAATAGCTTGTAATTTGTTAATAGTTCTATTTTCTGTGATATTAAAAGATTGAATCATTCCAACAATAGAACCTTGAGCATATATAAAAATATTAGTTGAAGTTTGAAGTAATGTATTTGAATCTGGAGAAGTTGGAGTAAATGTGTTTTCAGCTGTTCTAATATCATTTCTTGCTGCTCTTTGGGTATTTGTACTAGTATTCTGCCCATAATTGCTAAAATGTTTATTCGAATCAAAATTAGCCATTTATATCCACCCCCATTATACATGATCCGCAAATACATCACTGTACTGAATAGTAGCACTTTCAGTAATAGTAATAGTGTTTGCAGCAATTGTCTTAGAATAACTTGCCAACCAGCAGTCAATATAATTTTCTATAAAATACTTTCCATCTGGCATTTTTGTTTTAACTTGGAATTCTAATGGTACCCTTTGATCTTTTAAGGTTTTAAAAGGATTTCCATAAGTTTGATAAGAGTCATCTTTGGTTATTGCATCTCCATTTATAAAAGCTGGAGTTCCAGTTGTTGTGGCAAATTGTCCAGTTTTTGTAGCTCCCAATGCATTATATAAATTTCCATTATATACTGCAAAACGTGTTATAGATAACTGACCGCCTTGTGTATTAGATGGAACTGATTGAACTACGCCTTCTGTTCCGAGTTCTTGAACTTTAATTATGTTACGAGTTTCAGATGGGGTTAAAGATTGAACAAACCCAACTTTCATACCGTTTGCATAAACTTCTATATTAGTTGATGTTACTGCTAATCTTCCGCCAGTATTACCAACATCCGGCATACCTGAAGCACGTTGTGTATTTAAATTTGCATTAGTCTTAGAAGCATACCAATTTGTTGAATCAGCCATTTATTTTCACCTCACTAATTTAATAAAGGTAAATAACTAAGGGGGTTACCCTTAGCTATTTGCTGTAAAACCAAAGCTTATGCTAATATAATTTAATGGATAAACAGCTTCAATTTCAAATTTAACATCTATTTGTCTTGGATCTTCTTTACTACGTTTAACTGATAAACCACTAAATCCAAGTAAAATTGCTTGTGATGTTAATTGATTTAATATACTACTAATAGTATATTGTACATCAGATACAATACTTGGTCTGTTTTTGTTACCAATATATAATGAAGCTGTTGAATTTCTGCAAGCATCGATTACGTAGTCTTTAATTTGGACTAATGTAATTTCAGATGATTCAATTTCTGCAGTTGAAGTTGTAATACCATGTCTTACTTTTATAGTGGAACCGTTTTGTTCAAGAACTAAACAACCAGCAGCTGCTAAGAAATTCTTTTCACTTTCCATATACATTGTAGTTAAATTCTTAAAACCAGTAATAGTTTTATTTGTTAATGGTTCAGCAGGGTCATTTCTTAAACCTAAAGCAGCAACTGCTACCGCAGCATAACAAGCTGGTAATCTTCTTTCATTAGCTCTTCCAGTTCTTAAATCTCTAATATCTTTAGTGATTTCACCAGGAACAACAAATACTACACGTTCATTATTATAAGCCTTTGCTGTTTCAACCATGCCCATTGATCTATCTAAAACTGTTGCAACTTTAGTAATAGGTTGATTTCTTGAAGCACCAAGATATACCATTCTTTCTTTACCATTTTCGGGGTCACTCATAATTTCACAATGTTTCATAGCTGCAGCCCCAACGGAAGCAGAATCAGTCAATGGAACAATTGTATTAATATTATTAACACCTGGTAATAAGCGTTCTAATTTATTTAAAGCAGCTGTCATTTCATAATCACTATCATTTTTAGCCTGTACACAAATTATTGGTAAAACTCCATTTGTTAGAGCTATTTCAGCACCCAATGATAACGAATTAAGAATAACACCACTTGCTGTTACATCATAATTACCATATTCTTCTACTATATCGTCGTAATCGAAGAAAACTTTTGGACCGTAATCTTCTTCCGCTTTCTTATATTTATACGAAACATAATATAAAGATCCTTCGGCTGGAACTTCAGTATTAACATTTTTAACAGTTTGAATATCAATTACATCGCCGATTACTATATTAGTTAAAAGATCTTCAAGATTAAGATTAAATGTAACACCAGGGATAATTTCTGGATAACTTTCTTCTTGTGAAGTAATTGTGTATAATAGATTATTTGCTTCATATACTTCAACGACAGGAGTTGTTGTACCTGTAACAATCATTCTATAAGTGCCATTAACTAAATTATCTATATTAGTTATTTTTAATGTTTCACTAGTAAATAACGCTGCTAAATCTGCATTATATTGCGCGTCACCATAACTATCTGGTGTAGTTATTACAGCTACTGTTGATGGTAATTCTGTTATAGCGGCAGTAGTTACCACTTTTATATAATCACCAAGAGCGATTACACTACCATTTTCACCATCTTCAAAAGTAGATGTTACTTTTAATGTAAATCCTGGTATAGCGTTAACAGACACCGTTTCAGATGCTGTATATTCTCCTATAACTTCTTGAGTTATATTATTGATTACTCTATAAGTACCAAGAGTTGGGTCAACATAAGTTACTTCAATAATATATTCTCCATCTACTGCTAAATATTCATTAGCTGAATCAAGTGCTACTGTAACTTTACTACCAAGAGCTACGGCTCCGGCACCAGTGGAAACTATTTTATTATAAGTAGCTCCCTGTGTCACTTTCCAAGACATATATTTTCCTTCAGCTAAAGTAAAATTATCTGTTGTAAATATTTTGTTTCCTGTAGTATCCTTACCACTAATATATGGTTTTTGAGAAACAGAAATAACTTCAAAAATATTTGGATTTACTAATTCATCATAAGGTCTATCAGAATTCCTTGATACTGGCTCATTATAAACTTCATAATAATTTAATCCAGTACCTATTAATCCCATTACTCTTGTTGAACCAACTCCATTTACTGTTCCCGCAGTTTTTACGAATCTTGCATAAACGTTTGGCGCTCTATAAGGCATACTCGATTACCTCCCTACAATTTTTATTGATTAATTTTTGGTTGACCGTCGTTCATAGGCAATAAATCAACATCTTCATACCATTCTGACCATGTTGTTATGTTTACACTTGCTACATATATATGATTTGAATCGTAGTTTACTACAGATTCTCCACCATACCTTGTACTTTGAACTAAAACCCCTTGTAATTCCATTTTTCTTCTTAAAGTAAATCTTAAAGCTTGAGTAACTAAGTCCGTAAGAAACTCTCTTTCAAGAGTACTTTTTGTGCCGATTTCAATTGTTAAATTAAAATTATATATGCCACCATATCTGTAAGCTACTACCTCACCAGTGAATTGGCTAATGACTTCTTGAGCCATATCACCCAAACCACTTGTGACCATATCACCACTACCACCAATTATCACTACTAATGGTAATGTTCTTAAATCCTCTGGTTCAGTATCCCAAATAACAGTTTTTTGAAAGTGATCTTTATCAAACTGCGGTGGGATTAGGTGCTTATAATTTTCAATGTTATTAAAATAGTCTCTAAGATTTGTAATAATAACATCTTTGGTGTGTTTGAGAGCTCGCCATCTAATAAAAACCACCCTCTTTTTGTTAAAGATTACATATTTACATTAGTTAGTATACAAAACGCTTTCTTTTATATAATAGTGTTTGTAATTCTATTAATAAATAAAAAAAGAGAACAATTATATAATCATTCTCTTAAAATTTACGCTCTTTTTGATTTAAAAATTAAAATTGTTTACATTAATTTTAATTAATTACAGATTGGGATATAAAGCAACACGTTTCATTTGATATAGCGGATCCATTGGATCTAATTCTTTCATGGTTAATTCTTGATGGAATAAATATCCAGCGGCCTGATTTGTGTTTGAGGTTAATACCGAATAAATAATTCCTCTAGGATTTATCAACAAATCTCTATTTTTAATTTCTATTGTTGATATTGTCCAAGCACCGGGGTTATTATTGTAAACATAACCCTGAGGCATTATACCCAAATCATGAGTAGCTGGTTTTTCTCTCACATACAATTGAAATTGTGGTTCATATCCACCGACAAATCCAGTTCCATAACATTCGTTACAATTTGGTGTAGCGGCTCTACCTCTAATTGGATCAAAACATTTAGAACATCTTTCCCCATCATATTTACGTGTATATAAATCAAATAATTGGCCAGTATTTCTTAAAATCCAAAAATTTCTTTCATTAACCTTTTTAAACCATTTGTTATTATTTAATACTTGATAAATAATTGGTCCAGATAATGGCCCTTCAATCCACTTTTCTTGATTTCTAACCTTATATGTGGTTGATACCTTATACCAATTAACAACATTGGGATTTTTGCTAATATTCAAATCCTCATATCTATTTGTTTCTACAGGACGTTGATTTTGTTTATAAAAAATACCATTTGCTGAAATGCCTCTATAAACATTATAACAAACCTTTTCTATTACTCCACCAATAATAACTTCATCTGGATTTCTAACTGCATCCCAAGTCACTAATTGACTTTGCGGTCCTTTTGGACAAGATATCTTTATATTATTAGGTGGAGGTAGTTGTTTAATATTTGTATTTAAATCCATATTTGCTTATCCCTCCCAAATAAAATAGATTTTTCATCTCTCAATACTGTCATGAAACCTTTTCCATCTTCAAAATTAAAATCTTTTATATATTTAACTGGCTTATTTGATGCACGAATTCTAACATCATATATTCCATTCTCAATAGCAAAAGCATATTTACCATTGGAATCTGTTTTAATATAAGTTTTAATTATTGAACCTTCAGTAATTAAAATTTCTGCATTCTCAATTGGTTTTTTGTTTTGATCTAATATTTGTCCAAATATTTGTTTTTTATCAGTTCCATAAAATTCAATAACATCATTATATTTCTTTCTAATAACACCTTTTTTAAC
>JGI24712J26585_10003787_pt1 | contig 11818 bp, 7 predicted proteins | sample BioPla3DNA2_FD_26585 | JGI IMG/M metagenome (IMG submission 26585)
TTTTTATACTGCTTGTCATAGTCGTAGCGGCGGGCGTAATGCTGTATACGTTTGTTTTTAAGGGCGAACCCCCGCCGGAATACGACCAATACTCACCGGGAGATTTCTTCGTCACAAACGTCAAGGATTCCAACAGATTGTTGAAAACATCCGTTGTGCTTGAACTGGATTCAAAAAAAATGCAAGATGAATTAAAAGATAAGAATACTCTGATTCGTGATACTATAATTTTTATTCTCCGGGAATTGGATGAGACAGATGTCAGATCCCCGGATGTGCAGGAAAAGCTGAGGGTACAGCTTAAGGATGCTTTGAACAAACAGCTGGGTACCGAACATATAATCGGTATATTATTCAATGATTTTGTAATGCATTGAAGTGTCTTATGAATAAAATAAAACCAACATATTGCTCAGGTGACTGATATGTGATATCTTTTATATAAAAAAGAGGGGCAAAAAAAGCGCCGATATTAATTGCTATTATAATGTAAAAAATAACGATAAATTGAAGGATTGACCGATTACCGGTTGGGAAACCCTGCAAGGAGGTACAAGCATGTCAGATATACTCACTCAGGCTGAAATAGATGAACTGTTAAATGCGCTTTCAGCAGGCCTAGAGCCTGAAACGCCTCCTGAAACAAGCAATGAAACAAGCATAAAACCCTATGATTTCAAGACTGCCAACAGATTTCCCAAGGAACAGATTCGGACCATGAGTATAGCATTTCAAAGCTATTCTCAGCTGATGTCAAACAGGTTGACAGCTATACTGCGAACATCCGTTGAATGCGAGCTTTTAAGCGTTGAGGAGATGTCCTTCAACGAATATAATAATTCTCTGCCTTCCCCGGTAATCCTTCTGATATTTCGAGTTCAGCCTATGTACGGCTCGCTGATACTGGAGGTTTCTCCGGAATGCGCTTATATGATAATAAACAGATTGCTGGGCGGTTCAGCAATCAGCAGTGACAGCAGCAAACAGTTTACAGATATTGAGCTGGCACTGATGGAACGTGTATTGAGACAGTTGCTGGAGATATTTGCAGAGGCCTGGTCAAAGATTATGCAATTGGAAGCCGAGATGGAGCGTATCGAAACCAGCACTCAGTTTGCTCAGATTGTACCGTTAAATGAACCGGTCGCCGCAGTAACTCTGAATGTTAAAATAGGTGAAGAGAGCGGCCTTGTCAGCATATGTATACCCCACAATGCGATAGAGCCCATTGCAAAGCAGCTGAATACACGAATGTGGTATTCCACATCTATGGGCAATATGACAAGCGCAGACCCGGAAAAGGTGGAGAAGCTTCGCCAGAGAATAAAACAAACCAGCGTTTCCATGCTTGCCCATTTCAAAAACACCCCCGCGACGGTTCTTGATATAGTTAACCTGCAGGTGGGAGATGTAATCCGGTTAGACCACAGAGTCGACGAGCCGGTAACGGTAAAAGTTCAGCACATCCCAAAATTCTTTGCGAAGATTGGTACTTCGGGTTCCCAATATGCCGTAAAGATAGTAGATATTATAAAGGAGGAAAACGAAGATGAATCTTTCGCAGGATGAAATAAACGCCCTGTTAGATGAAAATAATTTAGCACACAACTCTGAAGAAAAGGATTCCGGGCTTTTAAATGAAAGCGTGGCAGAGACATCTGTTTCAAATAACGTTAATCCGGAGTATGTACTTACGGATTATGAGAAAGATACTCTCGGTGAAGTGGGCAATATGTGCATGGGCGCGGTTGCAACCACTATGTATACACTGCTGGACAGACGGGTTAGCATCACCACTCCGCGCGTTAGCATTCATACCACAAGGGAAGTACTGTTGGACTATTCCATACCGTTTGTACTGGTTGAGGTTCAATATACATCGGGAATTCAGGGAAAAAACCTTTTATTGCTCAAGGAGCCTGACGCGGCCCTCATTACGGATTTGCTGATGGGCGGGGAAGGTAAAATTGAAGAGCCTGTTGTCCTCAATGAGATGCATATGAGCGCCATAAGCGAGATTATGAACCAGATGATTGGAGCGGCGGCAACGGCTCTAGCAAAGCTTCTTCATATTCAGGTTAACATTTCGCCCCCCAAGTCGGACAGGGTGGAGGTCCATGCGGATCTTACCGAGACGCTGGATTACTCCCAAGTGGTGGTAAAGATAAGCTTTGATATGGTTATTGAGGGACTCCTGGAAAGCCAGCTTATACAGCTCATTCCATATGATTTTGCGCGAAATTTGGCAAATAAATTAATGGATGCATATAGTGAGGAGGAAAACGTGGAAGAGAACATCTCTAACCAGAGCAATCTACCGGATATCCCTGAAGAAATCCAGTCTGGATTGGGAATTCAGTCTGAAGAGCAATCGATACCTGCCGAAACAGTAGCTCAGATTACGGACACAATGGCTGCCCAGCCTCAAAGCCAACATAGTCTCCCTATAGATAGCTCCTATGTCCAGGCAGAAAAAAGCCCTGGAAACCTGGTGGATGTTCACCCTATACAATTTCAGTCATTTGATGAAAACAAGCCTGCAAATCCGATAAATAAAAGTCTTGACATGGTTTATGATATTCCACTGCAGGTTTCGGTAGAGCTGGGAAAAACCCAAAAAGAAATAAGTGAGATACTTGAATTCGGCATGGGGACGGTAATTGTACTTGAAAAGATGGCCGGTGATCCTGTTGAAGTTCTGGCAAATGGAAAGCTTATTGCCAGAGGTGAAGTAGTTGTTATAGATGAAAATTACGGTGTCAGAATTACCGAGCTGTTCAACAAATGATTTAACGCGATTATCGGGCGGCATATATAGATAAACTTAAGAAAGGTTTGTGGCGAGGTATGAATCAGACCAATATATTGCTTGAAACGGGCACGAATGAGCTTGAAGTGTTGGAGTTCGTTATAGCGGGCAACAGCTATGGCATCAATGTTGCTAAGGTGACTGAGCTTATGCAGGCCAAGAAAATACAGGCAATGCCAAGGTCCAATCCGTATATAGAAGGTGTATTCCAGCCCAGAGATGAAGTATACACCATCATAGATTTGGCAAAGTATCTCGGTCTTCCACCTTCGGAAAACCCGGAAAAGGATATATATATTACAACCAGCTTCAACAAGCTGAGGGTGGCTTTTCATGTCCATTCGGTGGAGAATATTCACAGGATATCCTGGGAAGCCATTGAAAAACCAAACAGTATTATATACGGTGGCAACGAGGGTATTGTAACCGGTATTGCAAAAATAGGCGACAGGATTATCTCTATCCTTGATTTTGAGAAGATAACCTATGATATCGGACCGGAAACAGGTTTCAATATGGATGAAATAAAAAAGCATACAAGTGATAGCCACCCGGACACAACAATCCTTATAGCCGAGGACTCTGCACTGCTTCGAAAGCTTTTGCTGGACGCCCTTCAATCATCCGGATTCCATAAAATCATTATGGCGACCAATGGCAGGGAAGCGTGGAATATCCTTGAGGGTATCAAAGATGAAGGCGAGGATGCTCTCTCTATCAGCTGTGTGATAACCGATATAGAAATGCCACAAATGGACGGACACAGGCTGACAAAGCTTATCAAGAGCGATCCGAAGCTTGCGAAGCTGCCGGTTATAATTTTTTCTTCTATAATTGATGATAATATGAGGCTTAAGGGAATTGAAGCCGGAGCTGATGCGCAGCTTTCAAAACCGGAAATCGGAAATCTGGTTGACACCCTGAACGAAGTATTGGCCGCATCAAAGGAGGAAGCCATATAGCCTGGAAAACGGCAGTCTTTCCGCTTACAAATAATCTTGCGCAATTGATTTGTGGCGTATGCCCGCAAATCAATTCAGGCAGTCAATCAAATGTATATGCGTAAGCATTGAAAGCATTTGTTCTGTGGACATTAAATAAACGATAAACGTGCCGCAATGCCGAATAACGGCATCCTGCGGCACGTTTTGGATTAGAAGCGGAACCAGAGGGCGTTAAAAGTTGTTCGACCACTCAATCGCCTGTAAATAAGCTTTGGAAATGTCATTGAGAGATACACAATATTTGGCTGCCAGCTCCTGGGCTTTTGCCCAACGACTGTTTTCATAGTGTATAATTGATGTCAGAATATCGCCGATAATTCCAGTCCCATACAAAAGGGGTTCTGCAATGGAAGGGGATATGGATGTGAGGAGTATAATTTCTTGCATGGAGGTATCCGTAATAGCATCCATTAGCGACATTAACCCGACTATGAACATATCTTCGGCTCTGGAGGCAAGTCCGGCTTTGGGAGCTATGAGTTCCATGGATCTGCCACGTATAAGGGACATTGTGATGAGCTCACTTGGCTTGTTATTTCCTATTTGAGACAGGGAGATGAGGGTAATCCACTTTTTTATTTCATCCATGCCAAGAATGGAAAGGGCCTGGCGGATATTGCTGACCTTATAGTCAAGACCGAAGAATACAGAATTTACAACCCGGAACAGGCGGTATGTAAGGGCGGTATCGTGCTTGATAATTTCCGCAATTTTGCGATAGTTAACATTGGGGTCAAAGGCAAGTTTAACCAGCTGTAATCTGAGAAGCAGATTTGGCGCCAACGTTGTGGCAGCATTTACAATTCTGGGTTTGCTGAAAAAGAAGCCTTGAAAAAGCGAAAACCCCATGCTCTTTGCCAGTTCATAATCCTCTAAGGTCTCAAGCTTTTCCGCCAAAAATATTATCTGATGCTTTTTCGCCTCCGACATAGTAATCTTTATCTCTTCTAAAGGAGTATTTCGAAAATCAATTTTAACTATACCTGCTACCGAGAGAAACTTCTCATACTGCGGTTTAAACACAAAATCGTCAAGAGCAAGCCTGTACCCCTTTTTTCTAAGTGTTTGGCAGGCCTCTAAAACCTCTTCGGTGGGGCTTATATTTTCAAGAATTTCGATAATGAGAAGGCTGCTTGGAAGGAGTGTAGCTATCTGGCTGAGCAACAGCTTTTCCGTGAAATTTACAAAAGCATATTTTCCATTGGTTATCTTATGAATACCTATACTGTGAAAGCTATTTACAATAGTTTCAGTTGTCGCCGTATCTTGGGATACTTCGCCTTGAAAGGCCGTACTTTTATCATCATGCCGGTACAGAAGCTCATATCCGAAGATTTCCATATTATTATTAAAAATCGGTTGTCTTGCTACACAACTTTCCATTTATCTATCCCACATGTTCCCATATATTATATATTAGATTATATATTAGAAGCTTATACTATAAATTAGCATAATATAAGAATTATTTCAATAGCATCCAGGACGAGTGAAGAGTTATTCAACCTTACCATATAATGAAAAAATAGCTGTAAACATCGCCGAATATGTGCTAGAATATATGCAGGATATTTATAAGTACCAGGGGGAAAAGGTGTTTTTATGCTTGAAATCCGCAATCTGTCAAAGACCTACAAGGGCGGAAAAACCGCTGTCAACAATTTGAGCCTTCATGTTAGGCCGGGAGACATATATGGGTTTATAGGCCATAACGGGGCGGGGAAGACAACCACACTCAGAGCTGTTGTGGGAGCTCTGGATTTTGAAAACGGAGATATTTATATCGATAAGATGTCCATAAAGACAAAGCCGGTCGAGTGTAAAAGGATAATGGCGTACATTCCGGATAACCCGGAGCTGTATGAGAACCTGACAGGAATCCAGTATATAAAATTTATCAGCGATATCTACGGAATATCAAAGAAGGAGCGCATGGAGAGGATTTCCAAATATGCGGATGCATTTGAAATGACGCCGAATTTGGGGGACATAATAGGTTCCTACTCCCATGGCATGAAGCAGAAGCTGGCCATTATCTCCGCTTTGGTACACATGCCGAAGCTGATGGTGCTGGATGAACCGTTTGTGGGGCTGGATCCAAAGGCAGCATATACGCTAAAGGGGTTCATTGCCGAGCTTTGCTCACAGGGCAGCGCCGTCTTTTTCTCAACCCATGTTCTTGACACAGCCGAGAAGCTGTGCAACAGGATAGCAATAATAAAGGAAGGTATTCTCGTAGCGGAGGGCGAAACCGAAAAGGTCATAGGAGATGCCAGCCTGGAGCAGGTATTTTTGGAGTTGACAGACAATGAGTAGACTGATTAGAGTATACTTTTTAAATACCCTGAAGCTGAACAATCTTAAAAAAGGCGAAAACAGAGGCAAGGCATGGGGCTTTTTGTTCCTGATGATTTTTGTTGTATTCTCGATGCTGTCAACTATGGTCGCGTACAGCTATTTGCTTGGCAGCGCTCTTGAGTCAGTGGGGGCACTGGAGGTATTGCCTGCGCTGTTTATGACTGTGGCAAGCATTTTTGCACTGATTTCCGTGCTGTTTACCACAAAGGGAATTCTTTTCGCTTTCAAAGACTTCGATAGTCAAATGTCCTTTCCGATCTCCGCCGGAAAGGTAGTTGCCAGTCGTATAACGATACTGTATTTATACGAGCTGATATATACACTGGTAATAATGGTTCCTTCCCTGGCGGTTTACGCGGGGCTTGCGCGTCCTGGAGGGGAATTTTATCCGATAGCACTTATAACCCTGTTATTTATACCGATAATTCCGATTGTTATAGGTGTTTTATTGGGCACCCTGATTTCAATTGCAACAGCTAGATTTCGCAAGGCAAACGCCGCCAGGATTATTGTATTGTTCCTCTTTTCGCTGTTTATAATGGCAGTCAGTTTTGCTATGCAAAACGTGACCAACGAGGCGGCAGAATTTCTGAAGAATACCATGCATAACCTTTACAGGCGATATCCGCCCGTTATGCTCTATGCGAAGGCACTGAGCGGCGATTTATTAAACGTATTTATTTTTATTGCTGTTTCACTGGCTCTTTTCGTGCTGTTTTCTCTTGTTGTGGGAAGAATATTTAAGAAGGTAAATACGAGTATAACGGCAGTATATACCCGCAGAAACTACAGGTTGACCGGAATAAGAGAATCCGGAGCTCAGAGCGCGCTTTTTATTAAAGAGTTAAAAACCTACTTCGGATCGGTTTTGTATGTGCTCAATACAGCATTTGGTATGATTATTCTGCTCATTGTGTCCATAGCCATTATCGTTTTGGGACCGAAGGGTGTAGAGAATATACTCAATATACCTCTGTCCGCTCCCCTTATAACGAATGTTTTACCCCTTGCGATATGCCTTATTATAAGTCTGAGCTCCACCTCAGCCGTTTCCATATCAATAGAGGGAAGCAGGTATTGGCTTCTAAAGACGCTGCCGGTATCACACAAGCAGATATTTATCGCAAAAATCGGCGTTAACCTGGCAGTCACCGTACCTATAACTATAATAAGTGCTTTTCTGATTTCCTTAGCCCTAAAACCGGGTTTGCCAACTGTTGTTTTCATGTTTCTGACACCGCTGGCTTATTGTCTGTTCACATCCGTGGTGGGTTTAACGATAAACCTTTTCACACCAAAATTGAAATGGAAGAATGAGGCTGAAGTTATAAAGCAGAGCTCCTCTGTTTTGTTTACAATGCTTATTGGATTTGCAGCATCGGGTCTGCCGCTTTATTTCATGTTTACCACGGGCAGCATAAAAATAATGATGGCGACCACTGTGGCAGTTCTGTTGGTAGCTGTTTTACTGCTCATTTATCTGATGAGATATGGTGGGAAAAAGTTATACTCACTGACAGTGTAAGAAGTTTTAAAGTGCAATTTCAACGGATAAAAGGGAGGCAATGAGATGAGAGATTTCGCAGCGGAAACAGAAAAAAGAATAGCCTTTATACAGGATTGCCTGAAAAACAGTTCTGCTTCAGGTATCGTATTTGGAAACAGCGGCGGTAAGGATGCCGCACTTGTCGGAGTACTGTGCAAGCTGGCTTGTGAAAATACCGTGGGAATTATCATGCCCTGTCAGACAAAGAGAAATTATGGGTCGGATATGGCTGATGGCAAGCTGTTTGCAGAACAATTTAATATAGAAACAAGAATAGTGGATCTGACCTCCCAAAAGCTTCAGGCGATTGAAAGCCTGAGCGAGATATCGAAGCTGAACGAAGGGGCGATAACGAATATTGCACCCAGACTCAGGATGATGACACTATATGCTATAGCGGCCTCAGAAAATCGACTTGTGGCAGGTACCGGGAACCGCAGTGAGATATATATGGGATATTTTACTAAGTGGGGAGACGGAGCGTATGATTTTAATCCGATTGCAGACCTGACCGTTACAGAAATATATGAGTATCTTAAATATCTGAAGGTACCTGCAAATATCATTGAGAAAGCGCCCTCCGGAGGCTTGCGTGACGGGCAGACGGACGAGGAGGATATGGGGATTTCTTATACCGCAATTGATCAATACCTGCTCTCGGGCAAGGTGTCCGAAAAAGACAGGCAGATAATCGAGGATTTTCACACCAGAAGCGAGCACAAAAGAAAGCTTCCGATTGTTTATGGCAGATAACGGATAGCGACAGTGTAAAAGCATAATAAAAGCAGCATGGGAATTGATGCAATGCATCCGTTCCCATGCTGCTTTTGAAGTTATCGGCTACGGGTATGATGTATCTGAAACGGTCAAAACAGGTTTGTTCTGCCCGTCAAAAAGAGCATTTTGCTCTTTTTGCAAATGCGTTTTGCAAAACGCATTTATTCAGAGGGCTTATTTAGCTTGTTGTTAAACTGTCAGGGCCCGATGTAGTATGACTGCCATCTCGGCACGCCTGAGGTTGCCAAGGGGGTTGAGCTTAAAATCGTCAGTTCCCTTAATAACTCCGGATTTTACAAGGGCTTGAACCGCCTTGACAGCATAGTCTGAGATTTCGTTTTTGTCTTTAAATTCTGCGATGTCTGAAGGTGAGCCTGCCGCGAGCTCGGAGCCGCTGACCTGCAGAGCGCGGTATGTATAGTACATGGCATCCTGTCTGGTCAAAAGCACCTCAGGGTAAAAGTACTTCCCTGTCTCGTTTGTAATGCCCAGTGCCTTTGCGGCGTTTATGGCATCATAATAATAGCTGTCCTTTGGCACATCGATGAAGCTGCTTTGAGTATCGGATGTAAATCCGAATGCCCTGTAGAGCATAAGGATGAAATCGCCCCTCTTCATATAGCTGCCGGGACTGAATTTGTTTCCGCCCGTTCCGATGATAATCCCGTTATTATACAGGTAGTCAATAGCGTCCTTCGCCCAGGAATAATTGGCAAGGTCCGTAAAAGGATTTGGCCCTGTTGATTTTATTTCGATTTTTACCGTACCGGAGCAGGAGGTACCGTCAGCGGCGTATCCGGTGAAGGAAATGCTGACTGTGCCCACATAGTCCTTGGCCGGCACAAAGGTTATATAAGACAGGTATGGGGATGAATCCACATTGTATTGGGAGGATGCTGTTACTGCCGTATTATAGACTGATGTTGAGATATAGTTGTAGTACATAGTACCCGAGGTTGCCTTGGGCAGTGTGAACTTCACATATTTCAGAGGAAGACCTGTGGCGGCGCTAAAGGCTTTATTGAAATCCTGCTCCTTGAAGGTGACGGCCTTATTTTTCTCGGTCGTGTACTTTAATTCGCAGACGCTGCTTTGGCCGCTGCCTACGGTGATTTGAATGGTTCCCCTTGCGGATAAATATCCGTTTGCGGAATAGCCTGTGTAGTTTATCGTCACAATTCCTGTATAGTTTGCTGCAGGAACAAATGTGACACTGTCAATGGAAGGTGAAACAGAGGTAAAATACGGCGTGCTCTCGGTAACCGGGTTCTGTGTTGATGTGGAGCTATAGCTATAATATAGTTTGCCGGCCGCGGAGGGCGGAAGTGAAAAGTAAACATAGGATAGGTTAACCTTGTTAGCTTCGCTGAACACTGTATTCAAATCCCTTGCTTTCAGCGTGACCGGCGTATTTTTTGCGGTATAATATGATATCGTTCCCATGTCAGCCGAGCCCACATTGATCTGAATAATTCCTGATGCCTGATTACCGTCCGTATCGTATCCCGTATAGGATACTCTAACCGTACCGCTGTAGTTTGCGGCTGGAACAAAAGTCACATAGTCCAGAAACGGAGGAAAACCAACGAAGTAGGGAGAGGTTTCCGACACCGGACTCTGGGCAGATATGTTTTCGTAGTTGTAATACAATGTGCCCGCGGACGAAGAGGGAAGCTTGAAGTAAACATAATTGAGGTTTGTGCCTGTGGCCTTTTCAAAAGCCGATACCAAATCCTCAGATTTTAAGGTTATGGGAGTGTTTTTTGGCGTGTTATATGTAATTGAGGAGGTGCCGGTTGTTCCCACATTTATATCTATATACCCGGTCTTAGGAGATCCGTTTACATCAAAGCCCGTATAGGTTATGGTGACGGTTCCTGTGTAATTCATAGCCGGAACGAAGGTTACATAATTCAAATAAGGAGCATTGTTTACAAAGTAAGGTGTGGTTGAAGAAACCTGCTTCCTGTTTGATACGGAGGAATAGTTATGGTAGAGGGTGCCCGTTGAAGATGAGGGCAGTGTGAATAAGACATAGGACAGGCTGTTGCCCGTAGCCTCCTGGAAGGCCGAAGCAATATCGGTGGCAGAGAAGGTAACCGGTGAATTTTTTGCTGTGTTATAAGTTACCGTGGCCAGACCGGTGCCGGAGGAACCGACATTTATCCTAATATAGCCTGTTGAGGGATTGCCGTCTTTATCAAAGCCCGTATAGGTTATTGTAACAGTTCCGGAAAAGTTGCTTGCGGGAACGAAGGTTACATAATCCAGAAATGGAGCGGAGTTAACAAAATAGGCTGTTGTGGCTTTTACCGGAGTGCGACTGGAGGATACCGAACCGTAATATAAAGTGCCCTCTGAAGGAGATGGGATGGTGAAGAAAACATATGTCAGTTCGGTGCCCGTAGTGCTGTAAAAGGATGATACTATATCATTGGAATTGAAAGTTGCGGCTGTGTTTTTGGCGGTATTGTAGGTCACCGTGCCGGTGCTTGCCGAAACATCGATATTTATCTGTATGGTACCGTTCAGTGATGTGCCATCGGTGCTGTAGCCCATATAGCGGATTGCAACGGTTCCCGTGAAATTTGTTGCCGGAACAAATGTAACAAGATCCAGATAAGGGGGAATACTTATAAAGTATGGGAGATTATCGGTTACCAGGTCCTGGGTCGAGGAAGAATAGCTGTAGTATAAGGTACCTGCAGAGGTTGAGGGTTGTGTGAAATAGACATATGCCAATTCTTTGCCCGTTGCCCTGCTGAATGCATTATATAAATCAATGGATCTTATATTTACCGGCGAGTTTTTGGCTGTGTTATAGCTGACGTGCCCGCTGTCTGACACGCCGGAGGTACCCACATTGATTTCAATGTAGCCATCATATGGAATCCCCAAATTCGTATAGCCCGTATACGAGATTGTGACTTTGCCGCTAAAGCCGGCAGAAGGAACAAAGGTCACATTGTTCAGCAACCGATTTAAAGAGGAATAGCTTGTGTAGTATGACGTATTTTCAGAAACAAGACTCTGCGAAGAGGAGCCGTAGTTATAGTAAAGGGCTCCGTAAATCGGTGAAGGCAGGGTAAAGGTTACGTATGACAGGCTTTTCCCCGTTGTGTTTAAAAACACATTCTTAAACCGGGATGAATCAAATCTGACCGGGGTGTTGATGGCTGTTGAATATGTAACATGATTGGTGGTGCCTATGCCTGACGAAGCTACGTTAATATGTATAAAGCCAAGGGCGGACATTCCCGAACTGGAATAACCCGTGTACGCGATAGTGAAAATTCCGGTATAGTCTGCTGCGGGGACAAAGCT
>JGI24712J26585_10003790_pt1 | contig 11810 bp, 12 predicted proteins | sample BioPla3DNA2_FD_26585 | JGI IMG/M metagenome (IMG submission 26585)
TTGTTTGCGATATTAACATTATTCATAACAAGTGTTACATTGTCTGTATCTGGATTGGAGTAAACTGTTTTATCTACATCAACTACAATCTGTCCGTCATCAATGCTTCCGTAAACCTGATATTTTCCGGGCTGGCTTATTGTAACAATATTGCCATTTGCAAAAACGCCTGTACCGGTTACTGTTGGACCTGAGTTTGAAAGATTGATTATAGATTCTGTTGCAGCAAGTTTTTCACCAATTGCCTGGATACCTGTAAATTCAGTAACCCCGCCAGTCATAGCAAAGATACCCTCTGTTGAAGTGCTGTGCTGCATTTGTACTCCACCTGTTAAAACGCTGTAAGATGCCTCTGCTGTGAGTTGAGGTGAGCTTACTAAAGCGTAAGTAAACTTCTTGATAGGAATTACATTTAATACAACAGTATCATTAATCATAATATCGATAGCATTACCTTTTTTCCATTCAGCAGCATATGTCATAAGTAATGTGCCCTGAGTTGAAGTTACATTTGCTGCCTGATTATCAGTTGCAGTTGCAAGAACTGTTCCTCCTGTAATATTTACAGCCTCAGTTGCAGTAATGCCCCTATCACCACAGGCGATGATAATGCCATCAGAAATATCAACGGTTGTTTCAGCCTGCAATGCGTCATTGCTAGCTTTAATATTTATTGCACCACCACTTATAGTGAGAGCACCTTTAGTGGACTTGATACCATCTCCTCCTGAATCTATTGTAATATTTCCATTCTTTATTGTAACAGAATCCTTACCTCTTATTGCATCACCAGCAGATTTAATTTCAATATTTCCACCATTAATCTTTAAATCATCATTACTTCTGATTGCATATGAATAGTTTGCGTTAATAGTAAGTGAACCTGTTCCGTTGATTGTCAAATCGTCCTTGCTGTAAATAGTGGCATCAATGCCCTCTTCAGTTTCAGTATAGGTTTCGGCATCATTAATAGTATTTACAGATGAGCCGTTAAGAGTGATTACAACCTTATCAGCATTTTCAACATAAACAGGTGCATTATATGAGCAGTTTAAGTTAACTCCGTTAAAGATAATGTTTACCTTATCCTCATCGCCTGCCTTGACCATAATCTGACCATCATCAAGAGTACCGCTAACTATATAATCTCCTGCAGCTGTTATTGTAATAATTGAACCGTTTACTTCCGCACCTTGACCATCAACGGTTATAGAACTGCCGTTTAAGTAAATATATGTGGATTCAGAAATACTTTCGCTGATAAGTACTTTTATCAATGCAGAAACATCAAGTGAATTAACTCTTCCGTCACCGTTAATATCAGCATTGTAAAAGCCTTCAGTTGTAAGCTTTGAAATACCTAAAACATAACGCTTTGTAGTAATTAGGTCAGCAATATTGACAGTCCCGTCAGCATTTGAGTCNCCCAAGAGGGTTTTAGATTCTGCCGATATATTTATATCATTAGCCTGCTGGTTGAGGATACCTGTGGATATAGCAGCTGCACCCAAAATGGAAAGAGCCAAAATTCCATTTAAAATTCTTGAGGTTATTTTTGCCTTTGTGTCCATCTTAATTCCACTCCTTTAATTAATTTTATTGGATTATGCTGAAAATTCTTCTATTAAGTTAAACTAATTATATGTAACTATGCTTAAAATAATCTTAAAAATATTCATACGAAAAAAGAACAGGCTAGTATCCCACAAAGCAACTAATAAATGGCGAAAGGTGGTAAGCAAAAAGCAGCTTTTCAAATATTTTTATTTATTTTGTGTTTTTGTGTATATTTGAGTACACATTTCTCCCTTTTTTAAGCTATTAGTGAGCGGTGCTTTTACCGTAGCTTATAAAAAAAGGAGGATTACTTTGAAAAAAGAAAAAATTAACCGAAAGCTATTTTGCTACCTGTATCTTAAGCTAGGAAATATTTATGAGGCTGCTGTTAAAGCTGGCTTTCCACCCGATACAGCCTTTTATGAGGGAATTAGATCCTTACAAATGTCCAGCAGTCAAAGGTTGATTAAACAGCTTTCAGAAGTAATTGCACCAATGAGAAGAATGCTTATTCATTCAGGACTGGAACGCCTCGCATTCGGGAATGCAAATGATGCAGTATATCTTGTCTTTTCTGAAGAACTGCCATCACCATCGCAAATATCTGAGCTTGATTTATTTAATGTTTCAGAAATAAAGCGTGTTAAGGGCGGCGGAGTTGAGGTCAAGCTATTTGACAGGCAAAAGGCACTTGAAAAAATGTTTGACTATGTAAACAGCTCAAGCTCTGAAAATTCTGCTATTAGTTTTATAAACGCTTTAAAGAGTCCAGATTATCTTGAGGGAGAGAATGACAATGATTGAAAGATTTTCCCGAAAGCAACAGCTTGCTATAAGGTGGTGGAGTACAAAAAAATACTGCTGCTATGACGCAATTATCTGCGATGGTGCTGTGCGTAGCGGAAAATCAATGTCCATGTCAATAGGCTTTATTTCCTGGGCTATGACAAATTTCAGAAATGGTACATTTGCTATTTGTGGGAAAACAATAACCTCACTTAAGCGAAATGTAATGACACAACTTGTGCAAATGATGGGACAGCTAGGTTTTACCTGTATTGAAAAGGTCAGCAAGAACTATATTGATATTACACTTTGCAATATCACCAATAGATTCTATCTTTTCGGAGGTAAGGATGAGTCGTCTGCATCTCTTATTCAAGGNATAACGCTTTGCGGTGTTTTTTTCGATGAGGTAGTATTAATGNCCCGCTCTTTTGTTGAACAGGCTCTTGCGCGCTGTTCCGTAACTGGTTCAAAAATCTGGTTTAACTGTAATCCAGATAACCCACACCACTGGTTTTACAAGGAATGGATAAAAAAAGCTGACGAAAAAAAGACTCTATATCTGCATTTTACTATGAAAGATAACCCCTCGCTTTCAAAGTCAATCAGAGAACGATATGAGCGATTATATTCGGGAGTTTTTTATGATAGATTCATTCTCGGTAAGTGGACAGCCTCAAGCGGAGTTGTCTATCCGATGTTCAACAAGGAAAAGCATACCTTTGTAACTCCTCCAGAATGTAAGCGATTTGTCATTTCATGTGATTATGGAACTGTCAACCCCTCCTCATTCGGTCTATGGGGAGAATGTGATGGTAAATGGTACCGTTTAAAGGAGTATTATTACTCGTCAAAGTTGGAAGGACAGGCACGAACTGATGAGGAGCATTACCTTGCACTTGAACAGCTTGCCGATGGTGTAGAGATAGAATGTGTTGTTATCGACCCCTCAGCAGCAAGTTTTATTGAATGTATCAGGCGGCATGGCAGGTTCAAAGTTATTCCAGCTAAAAATGATGTTTTAAGTGGGATCAGGCGTGTAAGTGATGCGTTGAAGCAGGACAAGCTGATGTTTTCGGAAAGCTGTGAGGATTGCTTGAGAGAGTTTTCGCTTTATTACTGGAGTGAGAAGTCGGGAGTAGATATTCCGGTTAAGGTAAATGACCATGCTATGGACGATGTAAGGTACTTTGTCAGCACAATTCTCACAAATGAGCTTTATGCAAGCGATAGCTTTTTTGTAGCAAGCCTAAATAGGAATTAAAAGAGTAGCACATAAGTTCATGAAGTTAGCTATCATTTATTGTTAACTTATGTCCAAACTGCGGACCAGCGTGCTACGCTGGGGGAGGTGAATAAATGGGACTATTTAAGAAAAAGCAACCACAGAAGAGAAGTACAACAGTTATGTTACAATCTGCAAGGCAAAAGGGCTATCTTTGCGATGAGATAAAGTTGTATGAAAACAATCTTTATGACAGTCTGCGTGCTAATGTGCCGATTATTGATGCGGCTCTTAGCAAAATTGTAAGGCTGACGGGTGGATACAGGCTTATATGCTCTGATGAGAAAATGCAGGATTTGCTTAATTGCTTTGTTGATGAGGTTGATGTCGGCTTGGCAGGGAAGTCTTTACATTCGTTTACTGATACATTTCTTGATAGCCTTTTGATATATGGAAATGCAGTAGGTGAAATTGTGCTTGATACCGATACGGGACGAATGGTTGGGCTTTATAATGGCAATGTAAATGATATCGAAGTTAAGGCGGGCCCGTCACCTAATAAAAAAATATTTTATATCAAGGAGGAAAACGGCGATAAAAGTATAATCCAAAATCCACAGCTTCTGCTGTTTTCGTCAATAAATACTCAGGCAGGGCAAAATTATGGAACATCGGTTTTAAGAGGCCTGCCCTCTTTAAGCTCAATTCTTATGCGAATTTATGAATGTATTGGACAAAATTACGACAGGATAGGAAATATCAGATATGCAGTAACCTATAATCCGGGCAATGACCCATCAGAAAAGGCTTTTGCTAAGGATAGAGCAATGCAGATTGCTAAGGAGTGGTCCGATGGTATGAATGCAAGTAAAAATGGTGAAATCCGTGACTTTGTTGCTGTCGGAGATGTCGATATCAAGGTTATAGGTTCTGAAAACCAGCTTTTTGATACCAATATTCCAGTTCGACAGCTTCTTGAGCAAATTATTTCAAAGCTATCTATACCACCGTTTCTGTTAGGACTTAACTGGTCATCAACAGAGCGTATGTCGGCACAGCAGGCAGATATTCTTACCTCAGAACTTGAATATTATCGCAGAAGAATTACTCCGGTAATTAAGAAAATCGGTACAATGTTTCTCAGAACCTGCGGAAGTAATGCAGATATTACTGTGGAATGGGATAATATCAATTTACAGGATGAGGTTGCACTTGCTGATGCACGACTAAAAAATGCTAAGGCAATGGAAATTGAGTTAAGATTAAAACAAAATTATAATTTATAGGAGGATTAATTATGTATAATACAATTAAATTGGAAAAGGGTCTATATAATCTTACAGGAAAAATTTTTTCACAGGTGCTTGAAGAAGCAGACCCATCAGAAAATTACAAGGATACGCCTCTTGCAAATCTAGATGCCTTTGAGCGTCAGCTAAAACGTTTTGATATCAAGGTTAATGGTCCAAATGCAGATTTTGTTGAGAAGTTTTTCACGACAACTGAATCAGCAGTGCTTTTCCCTGAATTTGTAAGACGCAGTATTAAGCAGGGTATTGATGAGTCCATTCTTTCAGATATTGTCGCTGTAAAATCCACAATTGATGGAAGTTCATTTAATGGTATATCAATTGCTGAAACCATTCCATATGACACAACTACTGCTCAAGGAAATGAATTACCTGAAACAAAAATCTCTGAGGGAAGTTCACAATTAGTACTTAATAAAATAGGTAGAATAATTTCTGCATCATATGAGGTTGTAAGACGCCAAAGGCTGGATGTGTTTACTGTTGCATTAAAGGCTATCGGCATGAAGCTTGGTAATGCCATGACAAAAGAGGCTATATCTACACTTGTTTTAGGAGCAACAACTATTGAAACAGAGGGTGAAGCTCTTACATATTCCGACCTTGCTAATCTTTATAGCAAATTTACAGATTTTAATATGACGACATTAATTGCATCACCAACAGTTGTTTCTCAAATTCTAAAAATGGACGAAATGAAAGAATGCACTTCTAAGAACTGGAGGGAAATTCTTCTGCCATTTGGCACAAAGCTGCTTAAATCATCTCAGATTAATGATACTACTGTAATTGGTTTGGATAAGGACTATGCTCTTGAGCTTGCGACTAATTCTGATTTAATCATTGAAACGGACAAGCTAATTGACCGCCAGCTTGATAAAATTTCTGTGAGCGTTAAGTTAGGCTTTAAAAAGATTATTCCAGACGCTGTTAAGTGCTTAATAATCTAGATAGCGTAGAAGGCTGACTACTCATTCAGACATAGTTATACGATTGCGCTTTATCTAATGCATGAACGGGTGGCTATATCAAGCATACAAAATTTCTAAACTGATAGAATGTTAGGCATACCCCTATATAAAAAGGTATGCCTAACTCCAAATTATAACAAGGAGGATATTTATGTCGGAACTATTAGATAAGCTAAATGAATTTACAAGGCGTGAGCATACAGAGGATGAGGTTTATATTTTTGATTTAATCCTATGCGATAATGACATAGACCGTGATGGAGAGTGTTTTTCCATATCTGCATTACAGACTCTGCAAAAGCTGTTCATAGGCAAAACAGGGATTTTTGACCATGACACAAAGGGTGCAAACCAGACTGCAAGAATTTTTTCAACAGAGCTTGTCGTTGATAACAGCAGAAAAACTAAATATGGTNCAGTTTATACATATTTAAAGGCTTGTGCTTACATGGTAAAGACCTCATCAAATGCTGATTTAATCAAAGAGATTGATGGAGGAATAAAAAAGGAGGTAAGCATTTCCTGTTCCTGCTCTAGTCAAATCTGTTCAATATGCGGTGCAAATAAAAAGAAAAAGTCCTGTGGGCATATCAAAGGTAAAGCCTATGGTGGAAAGGTTTGTTATATTATACTTGATGATATCACAGATGCCTATGAATGGAGTTTTGTTGCTGTTCCAGCACAGGTAAATGCTGGAGTTACAAAGCACTTTGGAGTTTTTACAGATGAAAATGAAGTTATAAAGGAAATGCAGACTCAGCTTAATGAAAAGGATAAAATCATAGGGCTTATTGCTGAGGATTTGAAGGCTGATATTACAAGGCTAAGTTTTTTAACGAAATCCAACAGCCTTTCAACATTTTTGTCAACAATTGTTGAAAAGCTCGATGTTATGGAGATGATTGACCTTAAGAAAAATCTTGAAAAGGAATATAGGGGAAGGGCACAAAGACAGTTGGTTAAGGCATATGATGACAATAACTCCAGCTTTAAGCTGTAAGGGGGACTGATTATGAATGTAAATAGTATTATTTCATTGTTTACGCTGTTTTCGGGTGAAACAGATGTAAAGCCGTATCTTCCACTAATAAATTCTGCCATGACGGAGGTAAAAAACCGTCTTAAGTCTGATGCTGATTTGTCAGATGAACGCTTATCCTTTCTATGTGCGGCAATAGCAAATTTAAGATATACACAAATTCTTGCAGCAAGGGATAAGCTTAGATATACTTTTGCGGGAACGGTTGCACAGATGAATAACGGAGCACAGCAGCTTGATTTTGCTAATTCACTTGTGAGGGAATATTGGGCAAGTATAAAGGATTTGGTTAATGACACCGACTTTACATTTCTTAATGTTTAGGAGGGATTTTATTGAATTCGGTTTATGAATTATTGGAGAGGATACAGGATATTCTCAAAGGAGAGGATGGACAAAATGTCTTTACTGAATATCAGCAGACGCTTATTGAAAAACAGAATCATGATTTATATATTATAATTGGAATAAGGGAAATTATTACAGAGTCACCATATAGTAAGTCATCATCAAGAGTTTATTCATCAAAGGTTGTGTTCAGTATCAATATATTGTCCGATGTGAAAAATGGATATAAGGATATATATTCATATTTTGATTCCGTTGTTTTGGATAGACTTATGAATTTAATTTATGCAGATAGGATTTACACAAAGCCTCTTGAGTTTAATTCAAAGTTAAATAAGCTACAGCTTTATTCTGAGTTTACAATTAACACAAGCATGATTTTTGGAAACTGAGAGGAGGTTTAAAATGCCACATACCGTAGAAGTAAAAAACACTTCATATGCCATACCGTTTGGTTCGTTTATTTTTGGAATTTCATCATATAGAATAGAGTCGGCAGTATCCTTTATCAGCAAGCCAACTGTGAGCAGTTCTATTATTCTTCAGAGCCAGGGTAAAAAGCCAACCCTATTGACAATTAGAGGTAGGTTTTATCATAATCAGACCCCGATAGCACCGATTTTAAGCGGATATCTTAATGGAAGAACCAGCTTTTATTTTAGCTTTAACCGCATGAGGTTTTCAGGGCTTTATCTGTCTAAATTTATTTGTAATGAATCCACAGATGACCAATTTTCAGAATATGAGCTTACTTTCATAACAACTAATGACATAACGGAGGTGGAGACTGATGCCAACGGTAAGACTTGAGCTAACAGATATAAGCGGAAGTGTATACTCCTCTGTTGATTGCTTTAGCTTTTATTTTGAGAAGGAGTCCTACACGCCATATACAAGCCTTAATGGTACATTTTATTTAAATACTGCTGTTGCAAACCCAAAAGAGGTTTCCTTTTATATTGACGAAAAGAAAGTACATTATGGAATTATTGACACGATTGATTTTTGCGTAGGGTTATCGGGCAAGCTGATGGTAAAACTGAAATCAAAAGGCTTTACCTCAATGCTTACACAAAATCAGCTTGAGCCAGGACTTAAAGCAAATGTTTCACTTAATTCGCTTATGGATAGCTTTATTAATATTCCAAATGTGACACATGAGGATAATTCTAACACACAAAACTATATTTATGTCAAAAAAAACTCAAGCATGTGGGATTCCATAGCAAATTTAAGCTATAAGCTGATGGGTACTTATCCATATATTGAGGGCACGAACACCGTTCGGATTTCTCCAAAAGCAAATCCGAAGAATGTAAGCTTAAATAATGAAAAAATGCTTTCATATGGCATTATAAACGATTATACGAAGATTATAAGCGATTATCATATGCAGGACATTAACGGGGATTACAGCATATATAATCTGTCCAACCCAGCAGCATACAGTAGAAACATTATCCGTCATAAGCATATTGACCTTGACAGGCAGTATCTGTATTCACCTCAAGATGCATTGGTTTACAAAATTGCACATAGCATGAGGGGGTTTTTCTCATATTATGGCGAATATCAGGGATATAGCGGTGAGGACTTAAGCGATACCCTTACAATTTCAGGCATTATTACAAATGCACGAATAAATAGGATTGAGATAAGTGGAAACGCAAAAGGTATAACTACAAAGTGCTACACCTATTTTGACAGCTTTTTTAATCAGTAACATTTTTTTAAGAATGGAATATTATATAGTATTGGAGCAGTTAAGTGAAAATTCATTTTAGCGAACCTTCTGCTCACCAAATTGGTGCTGACTCCAAAAAAACCACTCAGAATGTTTTCATTCTGAGTGGTTTTACTGTTTTAAGCCTATTAGCTTATGAGGCTGTTGCCTCAAACTCCGCCAAGCTTTTTTAAAAAAGCTTGACCAAAAACTTTAAAATTATATAGCGTGTTGATTTGATTATGATAAGCTAAATCGCTATACAAAAGCAATACAAAAGTGCAGGTTGCTGTTAGCCGCTTCGTTAAATAGAATAAGTTAACTATGTTGGACAGCTAACTTTAATTGGTGCGTGCAGAGCAAGCGGTAAAAAAAACAGGCGGCGGTTTGCGCCGGGTTAATAAGGAAGTATTTTAGTATTTTTGGTGTAACCTCAGTGATATGGGGTTACACCCTTTCTTTATGCGAATTTTTCCGTTAGTTGTTTTTGAGTTTTGATTTCTTCAACTGCTTTTAACAACTCCTGTTCTGTGGGTATGTCAAACAAGCCGATAGCGGTAAAGTAGATGTCCACCTTTACATTGTTGTGCGAGTGTTTCTTTTCGTTGTTGTGAATTTCAATGCGTTCTATGAGTTTATTCACCACAACAGGCGTCAGTTCTTTCATCTCGGTAAATTCCCTGAGTCCCTGATAAAGCATCTTCATATCTACAGTCTGCTTTTGTAATTCAACCAACCGGTTTTCACATTCTGCAACCTTTATGACAAGTTCTTTTTGCTCGGATTCGTATTCGTTAGCCATACGGCTGTAACGCTCGTCCGATAACTTTCCGATAATGTTGTCTTCGTAAATTCTTGAAAACAACTTGTCCAAATCCGATATTCTCTTTTTGCTGCTCTCTATGGTTGATTTGAGAAGCTTTTCCCTGTTGAGATTGCTTTCGCCTTTCTTTTGAGCAAGCAGGTATACAAATACACTGTTGTAACTGCGAATAAAATCGGACAGTTCTCTTATCGCTTCCGTCACTATCTGCTCAAGCACAACATCACGAATGTAGTGAATAGTACAGGAGCCTCTGCCGTCTTTGTAGTTGGCACAGCGGAAAAACTCTTGGTTTTTCTTTAAGCTTTTGGAAGCACAGAAGTGTAGTTTTGAACCGCAGTCCGCACAGTAAACCAACCCCGAAAACAAACTCTTTCTTCCTGTTGCGGTGTTTCTGCGCTTGTTCTTTCTCAAATCCTGTACTCTCAGCCAAGTGTTTTCACTGATGATTGCTTCCTGTGTATTCGGAATAATCTGATATTCTTCTTTTGGCTTTTCCACCACCTTATGTATCTTGTAACTTATGGTGGTGGATTTGCCGTTTACGGTGCAGCCTGTGTATTGTCGGTTATCAAGAATATTGATAATGGTTTCGGTGCTCCACCGATAAATATTAACCGGCATGGGATTGTAGGCATTTCTTCCGACAGAATAGTAATACGCAGTCGGTGTTAAAATCTTTTCTCTTTCCAACTGTCTTGCGATTTGCGAAGGTCCTTTACCCGAAAGACACAGTTCAAAAATTTTTCGCACAACTTCCGCCGCAGGCTCGTCAATATACCATTGCTCTTTGTCACCTTCGATTTTCTTGTATCCGTAAGCAACGGTTGACGATACGCGTTTGCCTTTGGCGGCTTTCATTTCGTTTACGGCTCGTATCTTCTTTGAAGTCTGTGCGGCATACCATTCGTTAAATATGTTGTGAAAAGGCATCATTTCAGTGCCTATACCTTTGTCGGTATCAACATTTTCCTGTAATGCTATGAAGTTCACACCGAGTGTCGGATACACAATCTCCGTATAGTGACCGCACAGCAAATGCTCTCTGCCGAAACGGGATAAATCTTTAACGATAACTGTTGAAACTTTTCCTTCTTCAATCAATCTTTGCATTTCCTGAAAGCCGGGACGGTTAAAGGTTGTACCGCTTATGCCGTCATCAACAAAGAACTGTGGGTGTAAATATCCGTTTTTCTTTGCGTAATCCAATAGGATTTCTTTTTGATTGGATATTGAATTGCTCTCACCGTCTACATTATCGTCCTGTGACAGACGACAATACAAGGCGGTGATTTTTTCGTTTTCCTGCCCTTTTGTATTTATATTTGCTGTCATATATTTGCTCCTTTCCGTGACAGGCGGGCATTGCAAGGTAAACAAATTATACACTTGCAATACCCACGGTGTCGAATGTGCCGTATTAAACTAAATCAAGTTCAATCAGTAAATCTTTGAATTGCTGTAATACCGTCTCTTTGCCTTTTGTGTTGAAATGCGTAGAGACTTCGTATGTTGTGCCGCCGATTTTCATAACGAAAGGCATATTGTCCGTTTCATAATACGGTGCGAATAGGGATATTGTATTTGAATTGATGTTACTCATCACCTTTCATCACCTCTGTTTCTTTCTCTCTGTCTCTGCCATTTTTCAAGCAGCGTTATGATTGTTTTTTGCATATCAAGGCTTGTATAGCTTTTGGGGAAATATTTGCGTATATCCTCGGTTTTGAATTTGACCTGTTCTTTTTGATTGGGCTTTTCTTCACTTAACACGGCAAATATCGTGTCTATGGACAATCTGCCTTGCTCGCTGAACTTTCGCAGTCGCTGTGCCTGTGAAAGTGAAGGTGTGGCGTCTGTGTATTCTATTTCTTCGGCTAATATTTTCTGCTCATTTTCGGGCAGATACGAAAGCTCAACAGCCGGGGTAAAGGCTATCCTTTCTTCGTCAACGAGTTTTAGCAGTTCGGGTATTAAGTGCGTTAAGCGGATATATCTTTGGACTTGTCTGCCGCTTTCGGACTCGGA
>JGI24712J26585_10003792_pt1 | contig 11809 bp, 16 predicted proteins | sample BioPla3DNA2_FD_26585 | JGI IMG/M metagenome (IMG submission 26585)
CTTCATTGTCTGTAAGGCATTTAAAGCGTCCCTAAGCGTCTCTTTATTCATTACCGGTATATAATTATATTCAAAATTTGAAGTTTGTTGTCCAGAGGCAACAAGAGAAGCTTTAGTTAAATCAGCTTTAAACTGAACTTCATATTTTGGTGCTCTCAGTACAGCTCCAGGAGCAAAAGTAGGTATTACATTATAGCCTTTGTACTGTAATTCTGAGCCTCTATATTTAGTTATACCAGACTTTCCTGTTAATGCCTTCAAAGCTATATTGCCTAAAGTAATTATTACCTGTGGGTTAATATCGTCTACATTTACAAAACTATCCATACATAGTTTTACCATATCGTTAGTCAATGAATTTGCATCCACCACCCTACATTTAAGTACATTAGTATAAAATATTCTAGCATTAGGACAAGTCTCACGAATAATTGTATCAACAATTCTTCCTCTTTGTCCTGTGAAAACTTTATGCTTTTGGTCGTCTGTAAGATTAGGACAATCACCAACAACCATCATTATGGGAGAGCCATTTTCTGGCCCTACCCATCTTCCTTCTAATGGGCCATTCAAAGAGTCAGCTCCTAAATGGCAAATATTACAAACCACATTATCACCCCCTATTTCATTTTATAATTAATTATATCATGACTGAGTATCAAATGTCAACTAGAAAATTTAATCTATAAATTTACTTATCTGAAGTACGTCGCGAACATCATCCAAAAGAGAAAAAGTAGTGGGAGTACCGTATATTTTATCAAAGACGATTAATAATTTAGTCCCTGGGTTACTCTTTATTTTTTCATATAAAGTAACTTGGCATTTTACACAGGGATAGTGTGTTACATATAGAGTATATTTACCTTCGCTCATATTCTCAATTTTATTAATACAGTTTTCCTCAGCATGAACTGTTCTGATACAATGACCTTGGTACATTATATGACCAACTTCATCACAGTGTGGCTCACCTGAAGGTGCCCCATTATACCCTATAGCGACTATATTATTATTAGGGTCGACTAATACAGCACCTACTTGAGCTCTATCACAAGTTCCTCGTAAAGCTACGATATGAGCTATTTCCATAAACATTCTATCTCTGCTTATTCTTTTTGCTTCTGATTTAGTTTTTAACTTAGGCATAGGGATTGGATATTCACAGTATTTATTATCCATTATTTTTCCTCTCTTTCTCTAATCCTTACAAATCTTGGATGTCTTAGGTTACCATCAGATGTCTTCTCCATATACTCGACCTCCATTATCATACCTACATACTCATCCTTGATATGATGTTCCCCATTCGATAACTTACTCTTCATGTTGTCAGTAATACCTGAGCAAGAACCATACCTCATAATACCATCTTCATCCTTAAACATAAATGTTATAGAACCAAACCAGCCCATTTGATATGGTTTAGTCAATCTGTTTAAATCTAAGGTAGCTGTCTGTGGGTCTTTATAATACTTCTCAGGAGGCTCACTGCCTGTTATTGTAACATCTATAGTATCCTTCTTTTTGACCTTATACCAATGATTAACAGGTTTAGCTTCTCTCCCAGGCTTACCTAATCTGTATGTTGAAAATAAGTTTTTCAATACTATACCTTCACGACCCTCTTCAAGTTCTTTATACAATAGGTTCTGTTTGCCCTCTTTGGTCACCTCAAATGGCACTATTTCTATACCTCTGTGGGTACATAGAATCTCCTTGTATAAATTATCTAGCAATAGTAGTCTTTTCTTTAACATATATCCTGTAGTCATATTGTTATTTATGGCCAACACATCAAACACATGAAGCTTAATATGATGGTCCACAGGAACAGTTGATTTGTAGCTTACCATCCCTGATATTTCAGCAGATGTATACCCTGGGCACCATATCTCACCATCAAGTATTGTACCGGCTAATTGTGGGTACTTTCTTTGTAACTGAGGAAGCCTATGAGTAATCTCAATAGGCGTCTCAGGGTCATCCACACTAGCTCCTCTGGTTGTTAAATGTGGAGTACCATCTACATCAAACTGAAGTATTCCTCTTACTCCATCAATCTTCATCTGAGCAATAAACTTCGGGTCAGCTAATAGCTCATTAACTTTATCTTCTGTAGGTGTTTTCTTACAGCCCATTGGCCAAATTTTCTTCATTAAAATACCCCCTTCGTATCCTTTTTATAAATATGAAGACTACCGATAAAATGAGTAAAGTTACCAGGTTCAACTCCTGCCGATTTTGCAATATACTCCATTAGCTTTACTGCCAGATAAATATCATTATGGAAATGTGTAGCAAAATCACAAGACCTCATTATATAAGTCACATTTAGCTTACCATTCCTTAGTTGAAATAGATATCCCAAGCTGCAAGGTACTCTGGAAAGACCGCCCAAATTATGCGTATCAATATGTTGTTCCCAAATCGAGATATACAGTTGCCTACTTTCGGGTCTGAGTTGAATTTCTTTGATAATTTTATCGACCTGCCCAACCATTCGTTCAGCATAAGTATAACTAAACCTCCCGTCATGTAGGTACTCATTCCAAATGCTGTCTCGTAATCTATAAGCTTTTCCTGGATTGATTGGGAGTCCGGAGAGTCTTTCAGCCAACTCTGCATCTGCCCAAGGCTGTGTAGGCGATAAGTCGTCGAGGCTAAGAACAGCGTTCTTAACGGTGTAATCATAATTCTGTAGTTCTTTTGTAATATAATCAGGATTATCACCCACATACTTATCTTGCATGGTCTGTGGATGTATCTCTGTACCCATTTCTGCCAAATCTCTTTTGATTTCATTAAGCGCCTCCGCAAAATTAGAAAAAATTCTCATTATCTATAGCCCCCTTTTCCAAATAAATCATTCTCTTTGGCTTGATTTATCAAGTCAGTTAAGATTTCCTTATTCATGTGGAGAACATCAACTTCATCATAATCTTCTTCCAAGACTCCTTTAAACGGCACGATATTAATAGTTAAGTCCTCTGTATTAATTATATGTTTTCTGGGCATCTCGCCTTTAAGCATTTTATATGCTTCCACAGGTCTTCGTTGAACTCGATAGCTGCTATATTGATTTATATCTCTGTAGCATTTATCATATCTCTTAAGAGTATACCATTGCCATGACTTGGGTGTTAGGTCATCCAATGTGTGTTCATCGAACCAGTCCTCTCTACCTGCCATAACTAAAAAATAAGGCATTGAAGTTATTGACTGATAAGTAGATATCATATGCCAACTAACCTCTATCTTTGTATAATCAATCTGTAGGTAATCACCTATCGTTCTTAATAATACATTGATAAATATTAAATCCATAGGCCATCTACAGGTCAATTCAGACGCTCTGGAAGTAACAAAGCAGTACCATTTCCCTCCATGAAACCCTAAGGATATATTTAATAAACAAGCCCCTGATACATTTCGTCTTGACTTAAATTGCATAGCTATATCAGGTATATATTTCTGATGCTTNCTTTGGTTTTTGTAGTGAAGTAGTCTTCCTAAGAATACACCAAGCTCATCAGGGTCAATATATAAGTTATTGAGCATATTCCACTTATTCATAGTATAGTTTAAGTCATGTAAATTGATAGTACATTTTGGTGACTGAGACCTCATAGTAACATCAAACTTATGGGCAGTCACTCCCCCTCTTTCATAGTCATAGTTCTGACTATCAAATAAATACTCATTTAATTTGAAGAAACCTTCATCAAAGTCTGAACACTTAAAAATCATTTTATTTCCTCCTAGTAGTTGGATTTCTGTCTGAATTTGTTTACCTGGTTCTTCCTTAGGTACATATCGTATAAGGCAGTAGCATCAAGTCCGGCTATAAAACAAAGTTTTATAAATGCTCTAAACTCTTCTATAAGTTTCTCCCTGAAATAACGCTCATCAGTTAATACATGAGATTGTTTCCATGGTTTATTCTTCAGGCAATTACAGGTAAGCCCACTAGCTACCATATACTCAGCAGCAGCTATATATAACTCTGGCCTTCTTGTTTCCTTAGGAATAACTGGCCCTATATCATGGAACCAAGACGCCAGATCACCTGTGGGCTTTATGTTCTGAGTTGGAAAATATCGCGAACAACTATTTGCATGGTAAGGGTAAAAATCACATAATAAATACTTTTCAATTAAGAAATGTAAAGCATCTGCCAATTCCTCTAAAAAGTGTATTTGCTCTCCTTTATCAAAAGCTTCAATAGCCTCAGCAACCTCTTCGATTGCTCTCCAACTCATATCCTTTATTTTTGCCTGTGCTTTTGGGTCATCAATATCAGCCGGAATTATATCATAAAGACATAAGCCATTTGATTTCTCGATTGGTAAATATTTAATTGCTAACTCATGTTGATGGTTAAAAATATCTGCTAATAAATCGTTTGGATACTTATCCACTGTAAAATTTAAAACATTTGCCATACTTCTTCCTCCATTTATAATATTTTTTCTAATTTTAAGTCAATTTCACGATAGTCTGAGTCTTGGCTATAATTGAAGACTAATTTATTTGTAAGTAAATTTAATGGGTATTGGTCTATAGCTTCATTATAACGAGTTAATATTTGGGACGCTTCATAGGCACTAAATACCTGCCTCCTTTCATCATAATTCTCTAATAAACTAACTAATGGTAACCAACAATAAATTACGATGGGTTGAGCAATTAACATTAAGTTAGTTAATTCTGCCATTTTCTCAATACCAATCTTATATCCTCCTCTCATTAATGGCCCATATACAAACTCATCGATAAAGAACCTATCATAAATTGCATTTGGGTTAAGAATAAAATGAGTTTTTATAAATTTATACCATCGATTCCACTCCAGCTCATTCTTTGGAGGTAATGAATAAAATCTTTGACTCTCAGGTATCTCAAACTTATCTTTTATATGCTTAACTAAAGATGTCTTTCCAGTGTTATCACAACCGACTACGATAATCATTTTTATCCCTCCCTATTAATAATTACATTTTATTAATTATATCATAATTGGTTAAAAATGTCAACTGACACATTTAATTATTTTCATTAACTTACTCATTGATTACCCAAACCTTTCGAACAGCTGTATCAATCAAGTTACTGTGGTCTTCAAAGTAGATATCTATATCGTATCCTTTAATAGCTCCACCTACGTCTTGTGCGACTCTAACTCCAATACCTTCGATATATACCTTTGTTCCTGGGGGTATGATATCTGGGTCAGTTGCTATTGTAATACCCTCTTGGGCTACATAACCATAAGCAGTAAATACAATCTGTTTCCCATTTACTACAGGTCTATTCAAAGCGTATTCTTCACAACATATCTCACATGGACAATATGATGTTGTATAAAATTCTCCTTTATATGTCATAAAGTCTGAGTTAATGACTTCATATTCTTTAGGTCCTTCAATCTTAAATACTGTGGTAACTTCTTGATAATACTCATTTATTATCTTCTGTGGTATTTTTAGTAAATTATACCATATAAGTATCATAAGAGCCACCCCTAGTATTATTAAGAATATACCAAATACTTTTCTCATATCTCTTTGCCCCATAAATTATTATAGGTCCTTACATAAAAGTCACTAGTCGATATATTACAAATACTACACCTGTCTACTCCTAAATAATCATCATAGTTAAATACTCTCCATTTACCGCAATACGGACACCATAACCATGAACTGAAGGGTTTATAGCCTCTTGGTTTAAAAGGTACTAACCTAGAGATTATATCTACAGTAGCTTGTCCTCCCAGTTTCTCATCAATTTGTTTAGCTTTCTTTTTAACTCTACGATAAGTTTCAATAGGTCCTTCTTCCTCAGTTGACATAATAACAATATCCTTGCGTTGGGTACCGGCTCTAACCGATATAACCCACTTTGTAGTCATTAACGTCATCCCCTTTATTAAATTATATCGTTTATTAATTATATTATATCATATTTAGTATCCCTTGAAAACTCTTATTTATTAAATTTTAATAAAACAGTTTACCATTTTAACTCTTTATGATATAATATTAATATATGATACAAATATTAAGAGAGGGAGGGTGAACGGATGGCTCTACTATCAATTAAACAGGTTGCTGAGGAGTATAATAAAACACCCGCTCAGGTGAGATATGCAATATCCCAGGGTAGATTAAAATGCAGTAAAATCGGTTGGGTTTGGTATATTGATGAAAAAGACCTACCTGATAAGTGGCCCATGACTCCAAGAGAGAAATTGAAGCATGAAAGGAGTATGAAGAATAGTGAGTGATGTTAGTACTATTTTCAGGGTTTGGGAATATCAAGGTCCCGGATATGTAGCATTACCAAGAAAACTGAGAAGTACTAACTCACCTAAGGGGGCAAAAAATCATGCAGGTAAATGGGAAGAACATAATTTCAAATGGCCGGAAGACTTGGAAGAGATAAAAAAGTATATTCAAGAAAGTCATAAAGCTCATTATGATTTATATTGGTGCCCATCCATATTAACTCAAGGTAGACGAGTTAAAGATAATATACCACAGATGTCTGTATTATATGCAGATCTAGATGAAGTTAACCCTCGAGAGTTGACATTAAAACCATCAGTAGCATGGGAGTCATCTCCAGGAAGATATGCTGCAGTATGGTTTTTAGACAAGCCTTTACCAGCACAAGAAGCTGAACACTTAAACAAAAGTCTAACATATTTTATTGGTGCTGATAAAGGGGGTTGGGATTTAACCCAAGTATTAAGAGTTCCGGGTACAAGGAACCACAAATATGAAGGTAGTCCTCCTGGTAAACTCATGTGGTATAATGAAAGTATTATCAACCCAAATGATATTCCTCAGTTACCTGTAGAACAAGAAGTTGCTCAATTTGACGAGGAACTTATTGTAGACTCTAGTCCTGAGAGATTACTATCAGTTATTAACTCAGTTAAAAATCAAATTAAACCCAAAACTCTATCACTTTTAATTACAGGAGAAGATGAAATATTATTATATGACAGAAGTGAAAAACTTTGGGAACTAGAGTGTCAATTATTAGAACAAGGTATCTCACCATCCAAAGTACTTGAGCTTGTTGCCTGTAGTCATTGGAACAAGTATCGTGGACGTAAAGATGAAATGAGACGACTTCAGACTGAAATTGACAAAGCTTTAACACACACTGGAAGAGATAATATTCAAAAGAAACAAGCTACATTTGAAAAGCAATGGACATCATATGCTGAGTTATTGGGCAAGGATATTGAACAACCTGGTTGGATGATTAAAGAGATATGGCAAAGAACCTCACATGGTATGATAGCAGGAGAACCTAAGACATACAAATCAGTTATAGCCACAGATATGGCTGTATCAGTTGCTTCAGGCAAACCTTTCCTAGGTCAATTTCCTGTGGAACATCAAGGGCCTGTTATGTATATCCAAGAAGAAAATAGCCCATGGTTAGTAAAAGATAGGGTTACAAAGATCTCACATACTCGAGGAGCTTTAAATGGTTCAGCTAAAATGAATGGAAGTGTTCTATCAGTCAATATGCCTCCTGAGTTACCCTTGTATTTCCTTAATAACCAAGGCTTTAACTTTACAAATGAAGAGGATAGACAATTTTTAGAAGACTCCATAGCTAAGATAAAACCTGTACTTATTATATTTGACCCTTTATATTTAATGCTTGGCGATAAAGATGAAAGCAGTTCAAGGGATATAAGGCCTGTATTAAACTGGTTACTTACTTTGAGATATACTTATAAAACATCAGTTATAGTTATACACCATTGGAATAAGTCTGGTAAATCTGAAAGAGGTGGCCAAAGAATGTTAGGTTCTGTATTATGGCATGGTTGGGTTGAGTCGGCTTTATATACTAAAGTTATCAATGAACAACAACACCAAATTGAAGTTGAAAGAGAATTTCGTTCATTTGGTAAGCCAAGTAATGTTAGTATGACATTCAACTTTGGCCAACCAGGAGAACTTAATTATCAGGTTATTGTATCTAATGACGTGAAAGGGGCTGGGGACCAAGTATTACAACTACTATCGGATGCAACAAGACTTACTGTGGATGATGTAGTTACTGCATTAGGTCTATCAAGTAGACAAGCTAAAATAAGACTTGACAGATTAGTAAAAGACGGAAAGGCAACAGAATTAAATAATATTTATACCTATAAGGAGGAAGATTAAATGGCTAAAAAAGTTTACGCAATAACTCATAATGATTTAGATGGTATAGGTTGTGCTGTACTTCTCGAAAAGGTGTACCCACAAATACAAACTTATGCTATTGATTACAGGGAGTTAAACGAAGTATTACCAAATATCCTGAAAGGAGGCTGGAAAAGAAACTCTAGTATATATCACCGATATATCCNTGAATGAGCAACAGGCTCAAATATGTAATGAATTNAAAGTCCAACACATTGACCATCATAGCTCTAGTATGAAACTAATGAGTAAATATGATTGGTCCTTTACTGACCCTTCTCATTGTGCAACTTATCATTTATATAATATGCTTTGCCAGTATGCCAATATCCAAGACTATAAAAAGTTTGTTGATTTNGTAGATAGTTATGATACCTGGGGTCATGGTACAGAACCTTCACCTGAGGCNTTTGACTTAAATAGACTATTAAAAATGATAGGTGCTGAGACATTTGTAGCGAGATTTAAACTGTCAGGTTCAGTTAATCTAAGCAAGACAGAGAAGGCAATAGTTGAAGCAGATAAGTTCCAAGAAGAACAGTATCTAAACTTTGCTTTAAGTAGAACACAGTTAGTAAAAGATGCTCAAGGACGCAATGTTGGTATTATAGCCGCTGAGCAATACACATCATCATTAGGTAACTTTATCCTCAATCAAGTGCCTGAACTAGATTATGTAGTTATNCTCGATATGTTACGAGATAAGGCCTCATTAAGAAGTAAAGGTAAAGTTAATGTCGGTGAGATTGCAAAAGAATGTGGTGGAGGTGGACATCCAAAGGCTGCTGGTTTCCAAATGAATGAAGCTGCTCTTAAGGCCTTTTGGAGAAGTAATGAATAGTGGAAATGGAGGACCTCCAGGAATACAACTTTGGACCCAAAAATATCGAGGGACTTTACAAGTCCTTCTTTCTTTAATGAATGAACCAGACTATACTGGTTATATACCAAGCACTGCTAATTTCTACAAGGAAGAGTTAATTGAATTAGGGGTATTGGAACAGATTGAACCGAGAATATATAAATTAGACATAGATGCGCTCAGACGTCACTCTGTGGTAGTGAATGATGAACTATATGACTGTATGACTGATATAAATTGGATGAGAGAACAAAGGAAAAAATTAGGCTTAATACAGAATGATATTAAGGGTCCTGAGTTTCGTGCTAAACAACAAGAAAGACGTAAAAAAAGAAGAGCATACGCTAAAGAACAGAAGGCCAAGCGAGAAGCTCAGCCTCCTTCTGAATTACCTTTGTCTAATATCATCTTCCCTGATTAATCAATTATCTTAATTATGTCCTTTACTGATTGCCTGTCAACCATGTAGTCGGTAAAGGCTTTCTTTTCGTTAATACTTTTTATTATAGCAGTATCTACGGAACCTCTAACAACTAATCTCAAGATATACACAGGCTTATTTTGTCCCTCTCTATGGATACGTTTTAACCATTGCCAATAATCGTCCCATTTCTGAGTCGATGAATACAATATTCCAATATCAGCTGCAGTCAGCGTCATAGCAGTAGCTGCAGATATCTGAAATATTATAACCCTAGTATCTTCATCAGATTGAAAGGTTCTTCGTATTTCGCTTCGTTCATCCCCTGTAACTCCTCCACGGATAACACGACAGTTAATTCTTTGTTTTTCGAGCCTATCTTGTAATTGATTAATCTCCCAGATAAACCTACAACCTATAATAATTTTATGGTCTTCAACGTATCGGTTGATAAGATCCATACACACATCGAGCTTTTCTGTTCCGACTGGGAAGGTAACATTGTTGGTTTTGACTGTGTCTCCATCCAGATACTCGTCCTTTTTCATTATAAACCCTGAAGTTATTTGCTGCAATTTCAATACTTTAGTCGCAGCCATTGAAACTGATATTACCTCTGTCTCATTTATCTCTGCTATCATTTCTGTGGCCATTTGATTATATATTTTCTTACTGTTTTCAGTAAAGTATACCGGAATATCTCGTATGATTAACTCAGGTAACCCTACGCACTCAGAGTCTTTGGCTCTATATGCATAAGTATGTATCTTACGAGCTAATTCATCNAANTTNTTCCAACTGTCAACCTTTGAAGGAAACTTATAGTTCATGTTTGCATAGCGCTCCTTAAAACGTCTAAATGCTCCTCTATCAGCTCCAAATACATCATCCGATATAATCTTATATTGACCAAATAAGTCTAATGGGTTCTTTGGTATTGGTGTACCTGTCAATCCTAAACAATACTTAGATATCTTTCTAATCTCATATACTTTTTTAGATCTCTGAGCATTATGGTTCTTGGTGTAGTGTATCTCATCTACTATCAATAACTGTGGACCCCATTGCTTTATCAAACGTAGAANATCCTCATTTCTNAANCTGTCAAAGTTTATTATCATTACCTGTGGCTTATTACCTTTATANTCCATAATTCTCTGCAATATCTTTAGTCGGTCCTTCATATCACCAACCACAGGAAATATGATTGGCATATACTCTTCAGGACAATCTTCGGGAAACTCATCCTCCCATACCCCTATTGCGGATAATGGACATACTATCAATATCTTCTGCAGATTACCTCTTGCTATTTGAATGGCTGAATAATCAATAGCAACCTTTGTCTTACCCAATCCAGGGTCAAACCAAATGGCTAATTTATCAAACTTGAGAGCCTTTTTCAAGGCCCCCAGTTGATACGGTCTAGGCCGTCTCTTGAACTTATATTTCATTTTCACTTCCCTCATGAAGTATTGGACCCATTAGTTGTGATACTAAAACTGGGAATGGCTTACCAGTCCGCTCAGCAACTCTCATCACCAGCGATTGAGCTATCTTCATCATGCCCCAATCAGAGGCACATGCTAATAGAGCTACCTTATCGTCCTCAATTTCTTGTAATAAAACCACCTGAGTATCTGACTCTTCTAAATCATGAAACTTTTCTTGCAGTAATACAAATCCGTCCTTGTCTACTAACGCCAAAGTGTCAATTTTTTCCACTAATTCCATATTTAACATATCTCTTTCTCCTTTATAATTTTTCCACAGNATAAAATGTGAAGACATAACCCATACATTCTATCTCGTATTTATATTTAAACACAAGAGGGTCTTCCAATTTAATTATGATTGGCTCCTTATTGATTGAGGCCAATAACTCTCGATACACTTTCTCATCATAAATATGGAACAAGTCCCTCTCCTCTGAGTCTACAAAATAGTTAACTATCCCAGCCCTATCTGCTTCTCTAGTAACTCTCTTTAGTTCTTCGGCAACCCTAATTACTTTATTCAACGTCATCTTCCTCCTCCTCTCTATCTTCACCCACATAATAACCCAAGTTCTCCAAGTCCTGATACTCCTCAGTTGTCATGGCATCCAATAATACTTTCATCAACTGTGGGAACTCCTCAGAGTTAACCCTAATACCTTTTTGAGTAGGTAACCATTCACCATTAGGCCCCATATAATTCTGTCTAATATCAACGCTCTCAAGTTTAGTTTTGTCCTCAGGTATAATGCGCTGAACTTTAATCACCATACTACCTTTTGGTACTATACCTATTAGTTTTTGTTCT
>JGI24712J26585_10003793_pt1 | contig 11808 bp, 22 predicted proteins | sample BioPla3DNA2_FD_26585 | JGI IMG/M metagenome (IMG submission 26585)
CAAAACCTTGAAAAAAGAAAATAATAATAGTATAATGTAGGAGTTGCAGGTCAAAATACGATGAATCAAGAGGTTGCCGGACTTCCGGGTAATTCTTGATGAGTATGTCAGGATCAAGAATCCGACGACAGTTGTTCTGAAATTGACAAGTAATGGTAGAAACACCAGGTACGGTTTACAGAACAAACTGTTGTGCGTTAGAAGTAAAGCGTACATGAAAAGGAGGGAAAGTTAGATGTCAAAACAAAAAATTAGAATCAGATTAAAGGCTTTTGATCACACAATATTAGATCAATCTGCTGAAAAAATTGTTGAAACTGCTAAAACAACAGGGGCAAAGGTTGCTGGTCCAATTCCACTACCAACTGAAAAAGATGTTGTTACAATATTAAGAGCGGTTCACAAATATAAGGACTCTAGAGAACAATTTGAAATTAGAACTCATAAGAGACTTATAGATATCGTTAATCCATCACCAAAAACTGTTGATGCATTAATGAGATTAAATCTACCAGCTGGAGTAGATATAGAAATTAAATTATAAGAAAGTATACATGAACATTTATGATTGCATAGCAATCCGCTAATATGTTTGGGAGGTGTAGGAAAATGAAAAAAGCTATCATAGGTAAAAAGATAGGTATGACACAAATATTTGATGAAAATGGTAAAGTGATTCCTGTAACAGTAGTAGAAGCAGGTCCATGTGCTGTAATTCAAAAGAAAACAGTAGATAAAGATGGATACGAAGCTATTCAAGTAGGGTTTGGAGAAATAAGAGAAAAATTATTATCTAAGCCAGCAAAAGGACATTTTGCTAAAGCAGGAGTTTCTTTAAGAAGAACTATAAAGGAATTTAAATTAGAAAATGCTTCTGAATATGAAGTAGGTCAAGAAATAAAAGCTGATATATTTGAAGCTGGAGACAAAGTTGACGTTTCAGGAGTTTCAAAAGGTAAAGGATTCGCAGGAAGTATTAAGAGATGGAACCAACAAAGAGGACCAATGACTCACGGATCTAAATTTAAGAGAGCACCTGGTTCAATGGGAGCATCATCTGATCCATCAAGAACTTTCAAGAACAAGCGTTTACCAGGACATATGGGAGCTGTTAATACTACTGTTATAAACTTAGAAGTAGTAAAAGTAATAGCAGAAAAGAACCTAATATTAATAAAGGGTGGAATTCCAGGTCCAAATAAATCTACAGTAGTAATAAGAAATACAGTTAAGGCTTAATTTCTTAGAGAAAGGAGGAAGAAGAATGCCTAAAGTAGGGTTATTTAATAAAGAAGGAAATAAAGTTGGAGATATCCAATTAAACGATGAAGTTTTTGCAGTTGAAGTTAATCAATATGCATTACACCAAGTAGTAGTTGCATTACTTGCAAATAAGAGACAAGGAACTCAATCAGCTAAGACTAGATCTGAAGTTAGAGGAGGCGGAATAAAGCCTTGGAGACAAAAGGGTACTGGTAGAGCTAGACAAGGGTCAATAAGAGCACCACAATGGATAAAGGGTGGTATTGTTTTTGCACCAAAGCCAAGAGATTACAGAATGGCAATTCCAAAGAGTATGAGAAAAGTTGCTATGAAATCTGCTTTAACAAGCAAGGTTCAAGATAATGAAATGATCGTTGTTGATTCATTAGATTTTGAAAAAATTCAAACAAAACAAGTAGTAACTATGTTAAAAGCTTTTGAAGCTAAGAAGACATTAATTATTACAGCTGAATCAGATGAAAAAGTATATAAATCAGCAAGAAATATTGAAGGTGTTTCAGTTATTCCTGCAAATAATATAAATGTTTATGATTTATTAAAGTTTGCAAAAGTTATAATAACTAAAGATGCCGTATCTAAAATTGAGGAGGTGTACGCATAATGAAATTAACAAGCCATGATATAATTAGAAAACCAGTTATTACTGAAAAGACTATGTCAGCTATGGCAGAAAATAAGTACACTTTTGTAGTTCATATAAATTCAAACAAGTCTCAAATAAAAAAGGCTGTTGAAGAAGTTTTTGATGTGAAGGTAGATAGCGTTAAAACTATAAGAACTATGGGAAAAACTAAAAGAGTAGGCGTGCATATAGGTAAAAGAGCCGATACAAAAAAAGCTATAGTTACTTTAGCAAAAGATAGCAAGGGTATTGAATTCTTTGAAGGATTACAAGGATAATAAAGTGATTTATTGGTTATAAACCAGATAAGCTTAAAGAAGGAGGGAATATAATGGCAGTTAAGAAGTTTAACCCAACTACACCATCTAGAAGAGAAATGACTATGCAAACATTTGAAGAAATTACTTCAGATCAACCTGAAAAGTCACTTTTAGTTTCATTAAAGAAAAATGGTGGAAGAAATGCGCAAGGGAAAATAACTGTAAGACACCAAGGTGGTGGAGCTAAAAGAAAATATAGAATAATAGATTTTAAAAGAAATAAAGATGGAATAGAAGCAAAGGTTGCTTCAATAGAATACGATCCAAATAGAACTGCATATATTGCATTAGTAGTTTATAAAGATGGAGAAAAGAGATATATTATTGCTCCAAATGGATTAAAGGTTGGAGATATAATCGTATCAGGACCAGATTCAGATATTAAGCCAGGAAATGCTCTACCATTAAAGAACATTCCAGTAGGTACTGTAGTTCATAATATAGAATTACAAGTTGGAAAAGGAGCACAATTAGTTAGAGCTGCAGGTGGTTCTGCTCAATTAATGGCTAAAGAAGGAAATTATGCTACACTAAGATTACCATCAGGAGAAATGAGATATGTAAGAATCGAATGTAGAGCTACAATTGGTTCAATATCAAATGCTACTAATGATATTATTAACTTAGGTAAAGCAGGAAGAAAGAGACATTTAGGATGGAGACCAACAGTAAGAGGTTCTGTTATGAACCCTAATGATCACCCTCATGGTGGTGGTGAAGGTAAATCTCCAGTAGGTAGACCTAGTCCAGTAACTCCTTGGGGTAAACCAGCTCTTGGATACAAAACTAGAAAAACTAAGAAGTATTCAGATAAATTCATTATTAAGAGAAGAAATGCTAAGTAATATAGGAGACATGTTTCTAAATGTTTCTCATAACTTGGGTTAATGAAGGGAGGCAATATTAGTGAGTAGATCAACTAAAAAAGGACCTTTTGTCCATGCAGGATTATTAAAGAAAGTTGAAGAAATGAATGCAAATAACGAAAAGAAGGTAGTAAAAACTTGGTCAAGAAGTTCTACTATTTTCCCACAATTTATCGGTCATACAATAGCTGTTCACGATGGAAGAAAACATGTTCCTGTATACATATCTGAAGATATGGTTGGGCATAAGCTAGGTGAATTTGTATTAACAAGAACTTTCAAAGGTCATGTGGATACAGATAAAAAAGGAAAGAAATAGAGAGTTAGTTCGAAAGGAGGAATAAAAACATGGAAGCTAAAGCGGTAGCAAAGTATGTGAGAATGTCTCCAATAAAAGTAGGAGCAGTAACAGATCTTATTAGAGGAAAAAATGTTAAAGAAGCTTTTGCAATTTTACAATATACTCCAAGAGAAGCGGCAGTAGAAATAAATAAAGTTTTAAAATCAGCTGTTGCTAATGCGGAAAATAATTTTGCACTAGATACAGATAGATTATATGTATCAGAAATACATGTTGGGCAAGGACCAACATTAAAGAGATTCAGACCAATGGATCACGGTAAAGCGTTTAAAATTCTTAAAAAAACAAGCAATATAACTATAGTAGTTAAAGAAAGAGCTTAGTAAGAAGGAGGGAAAATTAAGTGGGTCAAAAAGTACATCCTCATGGACTTAGAGTTGGTGTTATCAAAGATTGGGATGCAAAATGGTATGCAAACAAGAAAGATTTTGCTGATAACTTAGTTGAAGATAACAAAATTAGGAAATTTGTAAAGAAGGAATTATTTGCGGCTGGAATTTCAAAAATTGAAATAGAAAGAGCTGCAAAGAGAGTAAAATTAAACATATATACTGCTAAACCAGGTGTTGTTATCGGTAAAGGTGGAGCAGGAATTGAAGCATTAAAATCAAAAGTTGCTACTTTTGTTAATGGAAAGAATGTTTTAATTAATATTGTTGAAGTAAAAAATGCAGAAGCTGATGCACAATTAATGGCTGAAAACATAGCTGCACAATTAGAAAAGAGAATTTCTTTTAGAAGAGCTATGAAGCAAACAATGCAAAGAGCTATGAAACGTGGAGTTAAAGGAGTTAAAACTGCATGTTCAGGAAGACTTGGTGGAGCAGAAATTGCAAGAACTGAACAATATCATGAAGGAACAATTCCACTACAAACATTAAGAGCTGATATAGATTATGGATTTGCTGAAGCAGATACAACATATGGAAAAATCGGCGTTAAAGTATGGGTTTATAACGGAGAAATACTTCCAACTAAGAAAGTTGAAAGTGAAGAAGTTGAAGCGTAGTTAAGAAAGGAGGAAAAAGATCATGTTAATGCCTAAGAGAGTAAAGCATCGTAAGGTACATCGTGGTAGAATGACTGGTAAAGCCACAAGAGGTAATTTTTTGGCATATGGTGATTTCGGTTTACAAGCAACTACTTGTGGATGGATTACAAGCAATCAAATTGAATCTGCCAGAATTGCAATAAATAGATATATCAAAAGAGGTGGAAAACTTTGGATAAAGATTTTCCCAGATAAGCCAGTTACTGAAAAACCTGCTGAAACAAGAATGGGTTCTGGTAAAGGTTCACCAGAATACTGGGTAGCAGTAGTTAAACCAGGAAGAGTGTTATTCGAATTATCAGGAGTAAATGAAGAAACTGCAAGAGAAGCTATGAGACTTGCATCACATAAACTTCCAGTAAAAACAAAGTTCGTAGCAAGAAGAGATTTTGAGGAAATGGGTGGTGAAGAATAATGAAGGCTAGAGAATTAAAAGAAATAAAAGCAAACGATCCTCAAGATTTAAAGATTAAATTATCTGATCTAAAATCTGAATTATTCAACTTAAGATTCCAATTAGCTACAGGCCAATTGGAAAACCCAATGAGAATAAGAGAAGTAAAGAAATCTATAGCCCAAATAAAAACCATCTTAAGAGAAGAAGAGTTAAGGGTTCAACAGTAATTCTAGAAGGAGGTATGCCTTAATGGAAAGAGGATTAAGAAAAAAAAGAATCGGAAGAGTTGTTTCTGACAAAATGGATAAAACTATAGTAGTTGCTGTTGAAACAAAAGTTAGACATCCGCTTTACGGTAAAACTGTAAACAGAACTACAAAGTTTAAAGCTCACGATGAAAATAATGAAGCTCAAATTAATGATAGAGTATTAATAATGGAAACTAGACCATTATCTAAAGATAAGAGATGGAGACTTGTAAACATAGTTGAAAAGGCTAAGTAGCTTTTAAACTGAAAGGAGGGTTATTTTATGATACAACAACAAACTGTGCTTAAAGTAGGAGACAATTCAGGTGCTAAAGAAATAATGTGCATAAGAGTGCTAGGTGGATCTAAGAGAAAGTTTGGAAATATCGGTGATGTAATAGTTGCTAGTGTAAAAAGTGCAACACCAGGCGGAGTTGTTAAAAAGGGTGAAGTTGTTAAGGCTGTTATAGTAAGATCTGTAAGAGGCTTAAGAAGAGCAGATGGATCATATATAAAATTTGATGAAAATGCTGCAGTAATTATTAAAGATGATAAGCAACCAAGAGGAACTCGTATCTTCGGACCAGTTGCAAGGGAGCTAAGAGATAAAGAGTTTAATAAGATATTATCATTAGCACCAGAAGTTCTATAATAGAGGAGGTGTCTAATTTGAAGATTCATGTAAGAAAGAATGACAATGTTGTAGTAATATCTGGTAAAGATAAAGGAAAAATAGGTGAAGTATTAAAAGTATATCCAAAGACAGGAAAAGTTCTTGTTCAAGGAGTTAATATAGTAAAGAAACACCAAAAAGCATCAAGAACTCAAGCAGAAAGCGCTATCATAGAAAGAGAAGCAGCAATAAATAGTTCTAAAGTAATGCTTTATTGTAAAAAGTGCAAAAAGGCCACAAGAATCAAAAATAATATATTAGATGATGGTTCTAAGGTAAGAGTTTGCAAGAAGTGTGGAGAAACATTCTAAATTCTGAAAGGAGGTACTCAGTGTGGTAAGACTAAAAGAAAAGTATGACAAAGAAATTGTATCTGCAATGATGGAGAAATTCGGATATAAAAATATAATGGAAGTTCCAAGACTTGAAAAGATTGTAATCAATATGGGTGTTGGGGAAGCAAGAGAAAATCAAAAAGTATTAGAATCTGCAGTTAATGATTTAACATTAATCTCAGGACAAAAACCAATTTTAACTAGAGCTAAGAAATCAGTTGCGAACTTTAAAATAAGAGAAAATATGCCTCTTGGATGTAAGGTAACATTAAGAAAGGCAAAGATGTATGAATTTGCTGACAAGTTAATGTCTATAGCTTTACCAAGAGTTAGAGATTTCAGAGGTGTTTCTAGCAAGGCATTTGATGGTAGAGGAAATTATTCACTAGGAATTAAGGAGCAATTAATATTCCCAGAAATTGAATACGATAAAGTTGACAAAGTGAGAGGAATGGATATTATCTTCGTTACAACTGCAAAGACTGACGAAGAAGCAAGAGAATTATTAAGATTCCTTGGTATGCCATTCGCTCAATAATAAGGAGGGAACAACGTGGCACGTAAGGCTATTATTGAAAAGTGGAATAAAACACCTAAATACAAGACTAGAGCTTATACAAGATGTAGAATATGTGGTAGACCACATGCAGTTTTAAAGAAATATGGTATATGCCGTATTTGCTTTAGAGAACTTGCATACAAAGGTCAAATACCTGGTTGTAAGAAAGCAAGCTGGTAATTTTAATTATCGAAAGGAGGCACATTAAATGGTTATGACAGATCCAATAGCAGATTTGTTGACTCGTATAAGAAACGCAAACGCTGTTAGACATGAAGTAGTAGAGGTACCTTCTTCAAATGTAAAGAAGGCAATTTCAAATATATTATTACAAGAAGGATACATTAAAGAAATAGATGAATATAGTGATGGAATAGTTCCTATGTTAAGAATTTCTCTTAAGTACGGTGCTAATAAAGAAAAGGTTATTACTGGAATCAAGAGAATATCTAAGCCAGGATTAAGAGTTTACTGTAAGAAAGAAGAAACTCCAAAGGTATTAAATGGTTTAGGAATTGCAATAATATCAACATCAAAAGGTATTATGGTTGATAGAGAAGCTAGAAAGAACGGATTAGGCGGAGAAGTACTTTGCTACGTTTGGTAGTGGGAAATACAAAATATAAATATGTCAAATTAAACAGGAGGTGCAATAATGTCAAGAGTAGGTAGATTACCAGTAGCTATACCTGCAGGAGTTACTGTTACAGTATCACCAGATCATGTAGTAACAGTAAAAGGACCAAAAGGTGAATTAGTAAAAGCTATGCACAAAGACATTAATATTGTGGTTGAAAACAATGAAGTAATTGTTACTAGACCAAGTGATGTAAAAGAGCACAGAGCTCTACATGGATTAACAAGAGCTCTTATTAACAATATGGTAACTGGTGTTAGTGAAGGTTACCAAAAAACTCTAGAATTAATTGGTGTTGGATATAGAGCACAATTACAAGGTAAGAAACTTGTTATGAACCTTGGATTTTCACATCCAGTTGAAATAGAGCCAATGGAAGGTATTACTTTCGAAACTCCTGCAGCAACTAAAGTTGTTATTAAAGGAATTGATAAGCAAATAGTTGGAGCACAAGCGGCTGATATAAGACGTTGGAGAAAACCTGAACCATACAAGGGTAAAGGAATTAAATTTGAAGGTGAATATATAAGACGTAAAGAAGGTAAAACTGGTAAGAAATAATAGGAAGGAGTGAAATCTATATGTTCAAGAAGGCAGACAAGAAGGCTAGCAGAGCAAGGCGTCACCTTAGAGTTCGTAAGAAAGTTTTTGGTACTCCTGAAAGACCTAGACTTTCTGTATATAGAAGTGAAAAGAATATTTATGCTCAAATCATTGATGATATAAATGGTGTAACTTTAGCATCAGCTTCAAGTTTAGACAAAGAATTTTCTGCTAAAGGTGGAAATAAAGAAGGTGCTAAATTAGTTGGTGAACTAGTTGCTAAGAAAGCTATTAACAGTGGAGTAACTGAAGTTGTATTTGATAGAGGTGGATACATATATCACGGAAGAGTACAACAATTAGCTGAAGCAGCAAGAGAAGCAGGATTAAAATTCTAATAAATGAAGGAGGGAAATACATGAGAATCGATCCTAATACATTAGGTGACCTTAAGGAAAAAGTAGTTTTTATTAATAGAGTTACTAAGGTTGTTAAGGGTGGTAGAAATTTCAGATTTAGTGCATTAGTCGTTGTTGGTGATGAAAATGGTCACGTAGGCGTTGGAATGGGTAAATCTATTGAAATACCTGTAGCAATTAAAAAAGGAATAGAAGATGCTAAAAAGAATATGGTATCTGTTGCAACTGTAGGAAATACAATTCCTCATGAAATATATGGAGTTTTTGGAAAAGGAAAAGTTCTTATAATGCCAGCTAAAGAAGGTACAGGAGTAATTGCAGGTGGTCCTGCAAGATCAGTACTTGAATTAGCAGGAATTAAAGATGTTAGAGCTAAGTCTTTAGGTTCAAATAATCCAAGCAACATGGTTAATGCTACAATAAATGGTTTAGCAAATTTAAGAACAGCAGAAGAAATTGCTAAATTAAGAGGAAAATCTGTTGAAGAGATTTTAGGATAGGAGGTATCTTGCATGGCAAAATTAAGAATTACATTAGTAAAAAGCTTAATAGGAAGAAAAAAAGATCATATAGCTACTGCAAATGCCTTAGGACTAAAAAAGATTGGCAAAACAGTAGAACACGAGGGTACTCCTCAAATTAATGGTATGGTTAAGAAAATAGATTATCTACTAAAGGTAGAAGAAGTATAAAATAGAGGAGGTGCACTGAATATGAAGCTTCATGAATTACAACCAGCAGCTGGTAGTAAGAAAGCTCCTAAAAGAGTTGGTAGAGGAACTGGTTCTGGTTTAGGAAGAAATGCAGGTAAGGGTGAAAAAGGTCAAAACGCAAGATCTGGTGGTGGAGTAAGACCAGGTTTTGAAGGTGGTCAAATGCCTTTATATAGAAGACTTCCAAAGAGAGGATTCACTAATATATTTGCTAAGAAAATCGTAAGTATTAACGTTGATAGATTAAATATTTTCGAAAATGGTACTGAAATAACACCTGAAGTTTTACTTGAAAGAAAAGTAATAAGCAAGGTTATGGATGGAGTAAAAATATTAGGAAATGGTAATATTGAAAAGAGTTTGGTAATAAAAGGATGCAAGCTGTCAAAATCTGCTGTTGAGAAGATAGAAGCAGCTGGAGGAAAAGTTGAGGTGATCTAATAATGCTATCAACCCTACGTAATGCCTGGAAAGTTCCAGAAATAAGAAAAAAATTTATTTGGACAATATTATTAGTAGCAATTTTTAGAATGGGAACCAAAATTCCTGTTCCTGGAATTGACACAGATGTTTTCAAAACAATGACAGAAAATAGTGGATTGTTTGGATTTTATGATTTGATTTCCGGAGGCGCATTTAGCCAATTTAGTATACTTGCATTAGGTGTTACACCATATATTAATGCATCAATTATAATGCAATTATTAACTATTGCTGTACCTTCACTTGAGCAAATTCAAAAAGAAGGTCAAGAAGGAAGAAAAAAAATTCAAAACGCTACACGTTATGTATCATTAGTAATAGCTGCAATTTTAGCAATTGGTGTTCTTGCTAGAATAAGTAGCACTGGAGCTGGAGTAGATGTTACACTATTCCAAAAAGCAGTTATTATTATAACATTAATTGTTGGATCAACTTTCTGTATTTGGTTAGGTGACCAAATTACAGTAAAAGGTTTTGGAAATGGTACATCAATATTGATTTTTATCAATATTGTTTCTAGAGTACCAAGTTTAGTAAATACAATGTATACTTCATTAAAAGGTGATGAAATAACAGTTGTTGAATTAACATTGTTTGCAGTTGGAGCACTTGTTTTATTAGGGCTAGCAATATTCTTCAGCTTAGCTGAAAGAAGAATACCAGTTCAATATGCAGGGAAAGCTGTTGGGAATAGAGTAACAAAAGCTCAATCAACACATATTCCACTTAGCATAATTAGTGCTGCTGTTATAGCAATTATATTTGCAATGTCTGTTATGGGATTTACAGAAGCCTTAGGGCAATTCTTCCCTAATAATGATACAATACAATGGTTAAATACAGGAACTTATAGTATTTTCAACAAAAAGACTTGGATGTATCCAGTTGTATATGCAATACTAACAGTATTCTTTACATGGTTCTATAATGAGATTACTTTAAAGCCTGATGAAATGGCAGAAAATCTTAATAAATCCTCAGGATTTGTTCCAGGAATTAGACCAGGTGAAGATACAACAAGATTTTTTGAAAAAGTATTAGCAAAAGTATCAATTATTGGTGGTGTATTTGCTGCATTATTAGCAGTATTGCCTGTAATAATAGAGAATACTGGAAAATTCAATCAAATTTCTTTTGGTGCAACAGCATTTTTAATTGTAATTGGGGTTTCACTTGATTTTTCAAGAAGATTAGAATCTCAAATGGTAATGCGCCATTATGAAGGATTTCTTAAATAGATTAAATGTATGGAGATGAGGATGCCCGTGAAGATTATTTTATTAGGCCCACCTGGAGCAGGAAAAGGTACACAGGCAAAATCAATTAGTAATAGATATTCAATTCCACATATTTCAACAGGGGATATTTTCAGAAAGAATATTTCTGAAAATACTCCATTAGGAATTGAAGCAAAAAAATATATTGATAACGGACAATTAGTACCAGATGAAGTTACAATTAACATGGTAAAAAGCAGACTTAAAGAGGAAGACTGTAAAGATGGATATTTATTAGATGGTTTCCCAAGAACAGTAAGTCAGGCTGAAGCACTTCAACAGTTTATTAGTGAAAATGGAGAAACTTTAGATACAGCGTTATTAATATACGTACCTAGGGATTTCATTCTTGAAAGAATGACTGGAAGAAGAGTTTGTCCATCATGTGGAGCTAGTTATCACATTAAGTTTAATCCTGCAAAGGATGGTAAATGTGAATTATGCGGGTCAGAAGTAGTTCAAAGAAAAGATGACACTGCAGAAACAGTGAAAGAAAGACTAGATGTCTATGAAAGACAAACACAACCGCTAATTGATTATTATGAAAATCAAAAATTGCTATCGCAAGTAGACGGAACAAAAGCAATTAATGAAGTTTTTGAAAGTATATGTGATATATTAGGAAACAATAAGTAATTTATATTCTAAAATGCTAAGATTAGTAAAGAGGAAGTGTTACTTAGTTATAAATGAAAAGACATTTATGCTAGGGTAATCATCGAGGTGAATAATTTGGAAAGCAATGACTTAGTTGGAAGAATGGTACTTTCTAATGCTGGAAGAGATAAGAATCATTTGTATGTACTAATTAGGCAGTTAGATTTTGAGTATGTTCTATTATCAAATGGAGTTACAAAGACATTAAATAAGCCTAAGAAAAAGAAACTTAAGCATTTAAGTATAATGGAATGTATGGATGAGAAGGTCAAATCAGCTATTATCAATAATGATAAAAGTACTGATTTATTAATTAAGAGATTTCTAAAATTAAAAGGCATTGTTAAGGAGGGTTGATTACCT
>JGI24712J26585_10003795_pt1 | contig 11807 bp, 10 predicted proteins | sample BioPla3DNA2_FD_26585 | JGI IMG/M metagenome (IMG submission 26585)
TCACCAATAAATTGCGGCTAGACGGGCTGTGCAGCAAGGTCGAGGCAGAGCGGTTGCTCAGTTTTACAAATACTGCCGATCCATTGTTCATGTTTGGAGCTGTAGCTGTCGGCATGATGCACGCCCCGCAAGCCGGCGCCCTGATCGCGGCGGCGCATTACCTTTCCAGCGTTACTGTTGGCTTATTAATGCGCTTTTACAAAGCCCGGCAGGAAAAAAGTACAGCGCCTAAAAATATTACATGGCATAAAAAAAACAGCCGCCAAGGCATTTTTCCCCAGGCCCTTACAGCCCTGATTCAGGCCAGGCAGAAAGATGGCCGTCCTTTTGGCCGGCTATTGGGGGAGGCAGTAAAAGAATCCGTAAATACCCTTTTGCTTGTTGGGGGATTTATTATCCTTTTTTCTGTAGTGATTAGCATTCTTGATTTGGCCGGGGTGGTAGATCTTTTTGCAGCAACATTTTCCTCTTTCCTTTCCTGGATCGGTTTGGAAGTAGCCCTTACCCCGGCATTTATCAGTGGTTTTTTTGAAATTGATCTGGGCTGTCAGCTGGCTGGTTCGATCGCCGCCGCCACTTTAAATGAAAAGGTTATGGCCGTCAGCTTTATCATAGCCTGGAGTGGGTTATCAGTTCATGCACAGGTAGCCAGTATTATCAGTTCTACAGACATAAGTATTTACCCTTACCTGCTGGCCCGCGTTGTGCACGCCTTTTTAGCCGCCCTTTATTGCTTTCTGCTGGCCGGCCCCCTGCCTCTTCCTTCATTTATTCAGCATAAAACTTTGCCCGTTTTTTTACAAACAGCACCGCGCAGCAATTTATCTTACCTGTGTGCTAAACTGCTTTTTATGGGAGAACACGTGCTATTAATTTTAGGTTTTATGTTATTTGTTTCCCTTTTTGTTTACACTTATAAAAAATATAAAATGAAAAAAGAATAATAATGCAATCCTTGTTAATATCTCTGAAATCTATTTAAGGTTTTCTATTTTATTAATTATTATTTCATAAACCTGCGGCGGAACCAGTTCGCTAATATCGCCACCGTAACTGGCTACTTCCTTCACAAGGCTGGAACTGATAAAAGAGTACTTATAGTCGGTCATCATAAACATGGTATCCACATTACGGTTCAATTTTTTATTAATCAAAGCCATTTGAAATTCAAATTCAAAATCCGAAATTGCACGCAGCCCCTTGACAATAATTGCCAAACTATTGTTTTCTGCATATTCTACCAAAAGACCCTGGTAATAGTCCACGTCTACGTTACCATAAGAGCTGGTGGTTTCCTCCAACATCTTTACCCTTTCTTCCATAGAAAATAGCGCATTCTTGCGGGGATTTTCCAAAACTGCTACAATTAGTCGATCAAAAACCTTACTGGCACGCTCAATAATATCCAAATGACCCTTGGTTACAGGATCAAAACTTCCTGGATAAACGGCTTTTACCACTTTAAGCCCCCCTTTAATATAAATCAACCCCTGCCAGGAGTAAAGCCCTTCAATTTTTAAAAAAAAACAGTGAGACGCTGCCGTATACTTTAGTTTTCCATAGATTAAATGATGTTTTTTCCAATTCCCCGCCGCCACGGGAACTTCTTTCCAAAGCAACAATGCCACCTTTTTTTACAAGTGATCCCCTAAATAAGAATTCAAGCACTTTTATTGTTTCCCGGTAATTAAAAGGGGGATCCAGGTAAACAAGCTTAAAGGATCTGTTTCCCTGATGCAAATATTTTAAAGATTTAAAAATATCCGCTGTTAATACCTGCGTACGGTCTTCGGTAGCCGTAAGCTTAATATTACCTTGCAGTATTTTTAAAGAATGACGGCTGTTTTCTACAAAAACAGCACACTGCGCACCACGGCTAAGCGCTTCCAACCCAATATTTCCCGTGCCAGAAAAAAGATCCAGGAAACAAGCGTCTAGCAGACGAGCACCGATTATATTAAAAAAGGCTGCTTTGACCTTGTCAGAGGTGGGGCGAATATTTTTATCTCGTGGTTTTTTTAGAACCCTTCCCTTCAAAAAACCTGCACGTATTCTCATAATTTTTTATATTGTCCTCCAAAAATCACGTGGGTATTTTATCATTAAGTTGCAAAAAAAGCAAGAATATTGGATAAAACTACCATTACCTTGCCGGAGAATAAATTACAATAATATGCACATAATATAAAGGCATCAACAATATTCCCCATAAGCTCTTCCTCCGGTTTCTCCTCTCCCAACCCCTATGAGTGAAAATTTTTCATTCATAGGGGTCTTTTTTTGGATAAAATAAGAAATGTTGGAGAAAATAAAAATACAACAATAAAAAAAGGCGGGCCAAGGCCCGCCAGGTTGTTACAGTTTTACTATAAAAGTTGTGTATCTTGCGGTTGTGCAGCTTGAGGCTGCTGTGTAACTTGGGTCTGTTCTTGGGGCTGTTTCGGGGCCGGTTGCTGGACCAGGTGAGCAGGTTGCAACTGGCCTCCGGCCAGCTGGGTTTCAACCTGTTGAATCATTTTCCTAACCATAGTCCCGCCAACATAGCCGTTTTGTCGGGAGGTTAGCTCCCCCCTGTCTATACCAGTGTAGTTAGGAATGCCCAGTTCATTGGCGATTTCCTCTTTGAAGTTTTCCAAAGCCTGTTCTGCACCTGACACCAATATTCTATTACGTCCGGGTCTGGCTCTGTTTGGCATTTGTTTTTCACCTCCCTCGCAAATTCTATGTTTATTATTTGTTTAAAGGCGATAAATATACTTAGAAATTTCTCCTAAAATTATTATATTATTACCTTCCTATAACAAAAAAATTCCTTGAAAGTTTGATTTTTTCAAGGTAATTTTAGGAAATTTTTTTAGGCGAAGGAGATTCTTTTTTCTTGTTTTTAAGGAGAAATTGTGTTAAAATCTATGGTGCTTGCTTTAAAGAGGAGGTTTTATGTAAAAATGGCCAACAAATGCTACTATTGTGGAAAAGAAAAATCTAGCGGCTTTACCATCAGTCATTCCCATATTAAAACTAAACGCACCTGGAAGCCCAATATTCAAAAGGTAAAGGCTATTGTGGGAGGGGTTCCCCAAAGGATTAAGGTTTGTACCCGCTGTTTAAAAGCAGGAAAAGTAAAAAGGGCTCATTAAAACTGCCCTCCCATTTAATTGTAGTTCACAGCCAGTATTAAAAAAAATAATCTCTGTTCCAGATACAAGCGCAACATTTTTGCGCTTTTTTATTATACCCTTTATTTTGCCCTTTAGTGTTTTCCCAACAGCCCTATTATAATACGGCTGATAAACCGGGGCAATTTAATAACATAAAATTTCATTTTACCGTCCTCCCTTTCTCATTTAATCCCCAACCCTCTTATTTGCCTGGCCAGTCAAATTATTATAATACAGTATATAGCCGCCAACCCAACCAGATCAGAAAAAAACCTATTAATAGGGGCCACAAATACAGGGGCAGAGCGCTTACAACCAACCCTATGCCGGCAACTGCGATAAAAACACCACCGCACCTGCGAAAAAAACTGTTGAAACGGTACCTTCTCAGCTGTAACACCCCCGTTTTTCGGGTTTATTGCATTATATGTAATCCGGACAAAAAGGGTTAAAAACGTTTACTTATTTTCAATTTGGGGATATGGTATAATATAGGTTGTAAATTAATTGTGCCTTCAAAGTGTCATGAAAGGGTGAAAAATAGTTGAAAGCAGTGCAAGAAGAACTCAAGGGTGCCGCCTGGGACGCCAGGATTGAATTGACCGCTACAGAAACAAAGGAACTTCTACAAGAATTGCAAAACTTTTTCAAACTGACCAGGCAGTTACAAAAAATAAATTTAGAAAAAACCCCGGCGACATATTATGGTTCGGAAAAAACAAACACCCTGCGGGAAGACGTTGTTCAGCCTTCTTTGCCGCTGGATGTATCCCTGGTAAACGCCCCGGAAACTGATGACTCCTGTTTCCTGGTCCCCAGAATCATTGAAGAATAAAAATTCCTTAAGGAAAGGAGGAATATTTTATGGATCCTGCCAACCTCTCTGTACAGCAGATTACTGCTAAAATTAATAAAAAAGAACTTTTATTGACTGAACTGGGAGCAATACTGGCCGGCCGCAGCAAATACGCACAAAAAAAATTAAACCTTTTTATATCTTTTGATCCGCAGCTGTTCACTGAACAAATTAAAAAGAATGAACAAAGCACGCAAGTTAACCGTCCCCCCCTTTGGGGCGTACCTGTAGCCATAGCCGACAACATTACCACAGTAGATCAAAAAACAACCTGCGCTTCCCGGCTGCTGGCTGCTTACCAACCCCCCTTTGAAGCACAGGCCGTTTCCCTGCTGCAAGAAAATGGCGCTTTACTCATCGGTAAAACAAATTTAGAGGAATTTGGCCTTGGTTGTGCCGGCAACAGCTCTTATTTTAAACCGGTAAAAAACCCCTGGGACATAAAACGTACTGCCGGCAGCGGCGCAGCGGCAGCCGTCGCCAGCGGCCTGGCAACCTTTGCCCTGGCCAGCGACGTACGTGGAGAAATAAGACAAGCAGCCTCCTATTGTGGTGTTATAGCCTTAAAACCAACTTATGGGAAAATTCCCCGTGAAGGTTTAATCGACAGCGCTTCTTCCCTGGAACAAACCGGTATTTTAGCCCGGCGGGTTTCAGATTTAGCCTGGGCCTTGCAGGTTCTTGCCGTGCCGGGGAACAATAACCCCCCGGCGGTAAAGAGGCCCCTGTACCCAGAAATTTTGGGAAATATTCCCGCAAAAACACGCATTGCTGTTCCTGCCGACTGGGACCAAGCACCGCTCCTGGAGGAGGGGATTAAAAATAACTTCCGGGAACAGCTTAACAAATTGGCCCGGGTTGGCTTGGAGATCAACTATGTTACCCTGCCCCATTTTCAATACGCCTCCCTGGTAGCCACCATAATCGGTGCCGTCGAGGCTTTTTCCAACCTATCCAACTTAGATGGGGTGCGCTTTGGATACAGGAAGGAAGGCAAACACCTGCAAGAAATGTATATCAAAACCCGCAGTGCAGGTTTTAGTAGTAAATTAAAAAAATTTCTTACTTTGGGAGGGTTGCTTTCCACCAAAAAATATTATAACAGCCACTTCCTACAGGGACAAAAAATGCGGAGTATAATCAAAAAGGAGCTATTAGACTGCCTGCAAGAAAACGAATTACTTCTGACACCGACAACACCTTGCAACGCAATATTATTAGACAGCAGCCCACCAGCTGGGGAGGAGCTGCCCGATCCTGCAGCCTATTATACGGCAGCGGCCAATCTTGCCGGTTTCCCCTCCCTGAATTTCCCTGTCAGCACCAACGGGCTGCCCTACGGCCTACAATTTATGGCCAAAAAGGAAGATGAAGGGGTTTTATTACAAATAGCTTTTCTGCTTGAAAAAGAACCTATAAAATGGCCAATTTTTGCGCTAGAATTGCAGGAGGTGTAATTAATTGACTGCATTTGAAGCTGTTATCGGTCTGGAGGTACATGTTGAACTTTTAACACAAACCAAATTATTCTGCAGTTGCAGCACGGACTTTGGCGCCGCTCCCAATACCCAGGTTTGCCCCATATGTCTGGGCCTGCCCGGAGGCAACACGCCACGTCTTAACAAAAAAGCGGTTGCATACGCTATTAAAACTGCCCTGGCTTTAAACTGCCAGGTTGCGCAAGAGATAACCTTTGACCGTAAAAACTATTTTTATGCCGACTTACCAAACGGCTACCAGATAACCCAGCACTTTCATCCTATGGGGAAAAAAGGCTTTCTCCCGGTTAATGTCGCAGAAAAAACAAAAAATATTGGCATCCACCAGGTTCATCTGGAAGAGGATGCGGGTAAAATGTTCCATGTAGGCGATATTCTTTCCTCCCCTTTCAGCAGGGTGGATTTTAACCGGGCCAGCGTGCCCCTAGTAGAAATTGTCACAGAGCCCGACCTACGCACAGCAGAAGAAGCCAGACTTTTTCTCCAAAAATTACGCAATACATTACTCTATATTGGCATTTCAGATTGTAAGATGGAGGAAGGTTCCCTGCGCTGCGATGCCAATATTAGCCTGCGTCCCTTGGGAAGCAAGGAACTAGGCGTGAAAACAGAGCTTAAAAATATGAATTCTTTTCGTGCCGTTTACCGGGGCATTGAATACGAAATCGAAAGGCAAACTGGTATCCTGCAAGAAGGGGGCACAGTCATTCCAGAAACCAGACATTGGGATGAAGAAATAGGTGCCACTAAATCCATGCGGGAAAAACTTTCAGAGAGCTACCGCTATTTTCCCGATCCGGTTTTGCTGCCTTTGAAAACTGATACAAAATGGTTGGAAGAGATCCTTTATTCGATCCCGGAACTTCCTGATTCCCGTTACAAAAGGTTTACTGAAGACTATGGCTTACCGCCCTATGATGCCGAAGTTCTAACCTCTTCCCGTGATTTGGCTGATTACTATGAACAAGCCCTGCAAACATACCCTGAACATAAGAATTTAAGCAACTGGATCATGAGTGAATTAATGGGACTCTTAAATGCCAATAATATGGAGATCACAGCCTGCAAGGTAGAACCCCCGGAATTGGGCGATCTNTTAAAATTAATTGATCAGGGTACAATCAGTGGCAAGATTGCTAAAACGGTCTTTGAGGAGATGTTTACCACCGGGGAAAAACCGGAAAAAATTATTAGGGAAAAGGGACTCACGCAAATTTCTGATGAAGAAACCCTGCTTAAAATTGTGGATACAGTGGTAACAGCCCACCCCGGTTCAGTAGAGGATTATCATAACGGTAAAAATAAGGCACTGGGGTTTCTTGTCGGGCAAGTAATGAAAGAAACAAAAGGCCAGGCCAATCCGCGGTTGGTAAACAAACTGTTGCAAAAAAAATTAAGCAATTAAAAATCTGCAGCCCAAAAACAACCGGGCTGCAGACTGGCAAAAGAAATAACAATTATTATACCCGCTTGTTGCATATGATACATTCCCTTCTGTAAATGTTCCTACTTCATCCTATTAAGATTTAGATGGACTGGGCCGGAAAAAATTGCATCCCTTGGGTAAAACTACATCTTGACGACAACCAACAACACGCAAAAAATCAAAAAAATATACCCCCGAAGCATGATGCTGCAAGAGTTTTGGGGTTTAGGTTTGGGTTTTGGGTTTTGGGGTTTGGGTTTTTGGGGTTTTGGGGTTTGGGTTTGGGGGCTTGGGGTGGGGAGCTTTCATTTTTAAATGGGGTACAAAGCAAACGTGGTGCTCACAGCATCATTGTTTGGTTAATGACCCGCAACCTGGTAATTTCCCGCAGGGTCATAATAAATGTCTCCTCTCTCAGAGGTGACATTTTATCAGAACAAATTCAACATGACATTATTATAGAATAACTACATAACGGCCCCAATCTATTTGACATATTTTAAGCTTCAGTTATAATATATGTTAGGGTCTTAGCATCACATTAATATTATAAAGATCTGTTTTTTTTCTTCCGCTTGCCCGAGTGTCGGAACCGGCAGACGAGACGGTCTCAAAAACCGTTGTCCTTTGGACGTGTGAGTTCGAGTCTCACCTCGGGCACCAACCTTTTTAAAGGGGTTCATAAAGGCTGGCTGCACAGCCTGGTGGACCCCTTTTAATTTTTGAACTGTGTATCAACTGCAAAGACCCCCTTTTAACATTGCCTGCCAATATCTTAAAATTTTTAACCGGACAAATTACAACAATGTTTTTAAAATTCCTGACAAACCTTTTACCCCGAACATCAACAATCTGTCCACAAAACAAAATATCTAAGAACCCTAGAATAGGGTATAGCCTAAACATAGCTATGCAAAAAATGTCTTTAAAACATTTAAACAGCTTTGCCTAAATGATCCCTTAAAAAAGTATGATCCGGACATCTTTAAACTAGCAGGCTATACCCCAGGCCCTATTCCCGCTTACAGAAAAAGAGCCCGCTTTACCGGCCTTTGGACAGACATATCCAGCACCCTTCCAGCATTTAGCGTTGTATTTCAAGCCAATCCTTATCTTCTTTTTCCAGCTTACCAAGCAGATACGGGTTTAAAACCCTTAAATAGGTTCCCTTCATACCCAAAGAATGGGTTTCAATTACGCCTGCACTTTTAAGTTTTCGCAAGGCATTAACAATTACCGACCTGGTAATATTCAATTTATCAGCAACCTTACTGGTCACAATCAGGCCCTCATTTGCTTCTAATTCTTTAAATACCCGGACCGCTGCTTCCAATTCAGAATACGACAGCGCCCCTATCGCTTGCTGTACGGCAGCCTTGTTTCTGATTTTTTCTTCGGTTATTCCTGATTCTAAATTTAAGATTTCTATGCCTGCAACAGTAGCCACTGTCTCCGCAAGAATCAAATCACCTGTATCAAAAGGTTTGTGGGGACGAATTAAAATAAGAACCCCCAACCTTTTATTGCGGCCCAAAATAGGAACAAAGGTGGTAAATATATTTTTAAAAATACATGTTTCCGCCCTGTTAAAAATACATTTGTTATTACTTTGCGCCAAGTTTACCTTGCCCCGGCCTTCCAAGCCATACAACATAGGGTCTTGAAAGTTTTCCGGAAACTGTCCTTTCTTTAAGAAACCGTCCATCAGCCCACAACTGTATTCATTTACAAGTGCATACCGTAAAATTTTGCCTTCGGTATCAGTAATATATACGTTAGCATGAATTACATTTTTTAAAACCTTGATTACTTCAAAATGCTTCACTTTTTGTTCTGTTTGCAGTGTTTTACGAATAAAACGAGTCTTTTCCAGCAAAGAAGAATTAATCACTTTTACCACCTCACTTTTTTTCTATATAAGGGTAATTTTTGTTAAAGGGACCTCCTTTTTGCCAAAAGAGCTGGAAGGAAGAACAAAAACAGAGGCCCCTGTAACAAAATAAGGGATCTTTCTGACAAATAACTGTAAAATTATTCTACCTTCTCACCAATTTTACGTAATTTAAACCGCTGTATTTTCCCGGTTGCACTCTTGGGCAGTTCAGAAACAATTTCTACAAAGCGGGGGTATTTAAATTTGGCCAACCGATCCAAGGACCACTGTTTGAGTTCGTTTATCAGTTCATCCGAACCGGTAAAGCCTTCCTTAAGTACCACAAAAGCTTTGGGTTTAATTAAATTTTTATGATCAGGGTACCCGATCACTGCACATTCCAGCACCGCAGGATGTTCAATCAGGCAACCTTCCACTTCTACCGGTGAAACCCAGATACCGCCAACTTTCAGCATGTCATCGTCCCTGCCCGCACAATGGTAATAACCATTTTCGTCTTGGTAGTAAGTGTCCCCAGTGTTCAGCCATTCACCTTGCATCGTAGAACGGGTTTTTTCCACCTTACGCCAATAATTTTGGGCAGCACTGCGGCCCTTCACATGCAGGGTTCCGATTTCGCCCTGTGGTACTTCCTTCCCTTCATTATCAACAATCCTTATTTCATACCCGGGAACAGGCTTCCCGGTTGCGCCCGGTTTAATGTCGCCAGGTCTGTTGGAAATATAGATATGCAACATTTCTGTTGAACCGATACCATCCAAAATATCGATACCAAAACGTTCCTTCCAGCGGCGGATGATATCTACCGGCAAAGCCTCACCTGCCGACACACATAATCTTACGGAAGTTAGTTCGTGATCGTTGGGATCCGCCTTGGCACCTGTTTCCTTTTCTTGGCGAGCCTTGTATTCAAGCATCTGCCCGTAGAGGGTGGGTACACCAAAGAAAATTGTAGGACGGAAACGTTCAATGTGACTAAATACACTTTCGGGAGTCGGGCGGGATTTGTTTAAAATCACTGAACCGCCTACAGCCAAGGGGAAAAACAAACCGTTCCCGATACCATAGGCAAAAAATAACCGGGCTGCTGAAAAACAGATATCATTTTCATTCATTCCCAAAACTCCCTGGGCAAAATTTTCAGAAGCAACCAGGGGGCTTTCCATACAGTGTACAGCTCCCTTGGGGGGGCCTGTTGAACCTGAACTGTAAAGCCAGAACCCTACATCGTCCTTGGTTGTTTTCACAGTTTCCAAAATAGGAGAAGCATTTTTTACCTTTTGCCTGAAGGGGATTAACGGTTCATCATCTGCAACAACAATCATATCCCTAAGGTAAAGCAGATCACCTTTAATATCATTAATCAACGGTACCAGGTCTTCCGATATAATCAAGGCCTTGGCCCGGCTGTCGTTAAGTAAGTATTCATAATCGTTGGGTGTAAGCATGGTGTTGATTGGAATGGGCACAGCCCCAATTTTCATGGCACCGAAAAACATTACAAGAAATTGNGGTTCATCCAGCATCATGAGCATAATGCGATCATCTATACCCAAACCCATTTCACGAAAAGCGTTGCCGGTTTTATTGGCCATTTCCTGCAGTTCGCTATAAGTGTAGTTGCGCCTTTCAGTATAAATGGCAACTTTATGACCTCTTCCCTGCCGAATATTTCTATCTAAAAAATAATCTGCCGCGTTAAAAAAAGGTTGGTTTTTCATTATTTATCCCCCCACTAAGTTGAATTTAATACACTAAGATTCCCAGAAAATCTTCCAGCCCTGTTTCCCTGCTCATTAAATAATTTTATATTGACAAAATACACCTTAAATTTTACATTACCCTACCCCCTCTTTGATGCTTGAAATATGTTAAAAAACTAGATATTTTTCTCAAAATTGCCTGAAAATATTTTTCTTGCGGGAAAAGGTTCACTGCTTTAAAAAATTCAAAGAGTCAAACTTCTTTTATTGTTATACCATGCAAGATAAGTACCATTAAAGTACATTTTTCTTCTAATTGCGATAGAACCGTAACCAGACCAGCCTTGATTATTCTTCCTGGCCTGCCTACCCATGTAAAATGTAGGTCATTTTTGAAATTTAATTTTGAAAGATTGCAATATTGAAATGTATGTTAATGTTGTTTTTTTGCATTTTTTAGGGCTTTTGGAATCTTCAAACACTATTTATTGTTCCCCTACTCGCTAATCTACAGATGCATAATGGACATAAAAAAGCAGCTCCTGACGGAGCTATCTTGGACACAATATTTTTTTTCGCTTAAATTTCCCAGCACTACTCCCCGCTCATTTTTACAACGCTAATGAAAGAGTTCCCGGGGACCATTTCCCGACCACAGTTTAATTTTTCTGCTCCTGCCGCCATTTTTTTCTTTACGCCTGGCGCATCAAGTGTTTTTTCAATTTCTGAAAATTCCCTTAAAATATTGGAGAGTTTAACATCAACCAAGATCAGTTCTCTTTTCAATTTTTCAATTCTATTTAACATTTTTACCCTTGCCTCCCGGATAAAAAATTATATTCTGCACATGCTTTCAATCTATTTTATAAGCCCTGGTCGGCAGTTTTTACCACCGTTTTTGAATCCCGTAATTAATAAACGGCATGCTAGCGCATCCCAAGCCAATTTTTATCCTCTTTTTCCAGTCGATCCAGTAAATACGGGTTTAAGACCCTTAAATAGGTTCCTTTCATCCCCAGGGAATGAGTTTCTATTACGCCGGCACTTTTAAGCTTACGCAATGCGTTAACAATAACAGACCTGGTTATGCTCAATTTATCTGCAACCTTGCTGGTCACAATCAAACCTTCATCTGTATCCAATTCTTTAAAAACTCGTACCGCTGCCTCCAACTCTGAATAGGACAGCGCTCCTATTGCTTGCTGCACGATCATCTTGTTTCTGATCTTCTTTTCAAGTTTTTCAGATTTTGAATTCAGAATTGACATCCC
>JGI24712J26585_10003798_pt1 | contig 11803 bp, 12 predicted proteins | sample BioPla3DNA2_FD_26585 | JGI IMG/M metagenome (IMG submission 26585)
TTATATTCGCCGTTTCGTTTTACGACTTTCTTCACTTAAGGGAGGGACGAACTGTTCAGCCCTTGAATTTCTATTATCTCTCGGTATCCCTGTTTTTATAACAATCTTTGGTCGCTTGCCTGGAAACCGCGTTCTCGGAAGTCCAGAGGCGCGGAGTTTAAAAGCCATCCGCGCGGACAGCGAAGGCCACCCGGCGCGGAGAATGAAGGCCAGTTACTTATATTTCCTCTTTTTGTTCTTGTTTTCTCATAGACTCTCTACTATGAATAATGATTTCATAAGCTTGTGCGGTGAGTCTATCTGTGATGGCCTCAGCTGCTACCTGTATGGGGATTTGTGAAATCCATTCATCCGGGCTAAATTGCGAGATCACGATGGTGGAGTTTTTCGAAGATCGCCGATCAATAATTTGCAGAAGAGTTTGACAATCCTCTTCGCTAATTTTGAACAAGAGCCATTCGTCAATAATGAGCAACCTTACTTTTGTGTAATATTGTTTTAGTTTTGTGAACGACTCCATGCCACGTTCCTTGGCAATGGTCAGTTCATCCAGCATATCCGGTAATTGTACATACCTTGTGCTATATCCCAATCGACAAGCTGCTTGTCCTAAGGCTTGCGCCAGATAACTTTTTCCTGCCCCTGTAGCACCTAAGATATTGATGTTTTTGGCATGATCGATAAATTGACAGCTGGCTAATTCAAGAATCTGTTGTTTTCGAAGATGACGTTCCGGTTTGTAATCTATATTTTCTATACAGGCCTCGGAGTTTTGAAATTTAGCTTGACGGATCAGTCTCTTGATCCGATTGCTTTTTCTTTTATCAAGCTCTCGATCCACTAATAATCCCAGTCGCTCTTCAAAGCTCAGCTCTTGGTAACTCGAGATCTGTTGCTGTTCTTCTAAAGCCTCAACAAATCCCGGTAATCGCAGTCTTTTTAGTTTTTCTATTGTTTCGTGGATTAACATATTCTACCTCATTTTTTGTAATAGTCCGGTCCTCTACGAAAGCCTTTCGGTCCTTTGTTCGATGGTTCCTTTTGTTTTGCTTCCGGTAAGTCTTCATTTCGCTCTAAGATTCGTTTTACCTGACTGTATGTTGGCTGCCTGACATCGCGTTCTAATACGGTTCGACAAGCATCTTCCAGTCGTTTTTCCGTATATTTGTCCTTTAAAGACAAGAGGCCAAAACAAGAACGATAGGCTTGTTGTTCAATAACAGCCCGATCTAAAATACTGGTGATGACTTTCTTGCAAGCTGTGCCGATCTGTCCTCCCCATCGAATAAAACGGTCACGATCCCAGTCAACAAAGAAGAGTTTTCCCGGGGGCATGTGTTCTTTGACAGTAGAATATTGCTCTTTTCCCCACATTCTTCGGTGGGAAGCAACCCGTTGATGGTGGTAGAATATTTCTACAGTGCGATGAGTGGCTCGGACATCTACGGTTTCACCCAGGTGTTCAAACGGAACCGAATAGAAATGTCCTTGGTACACGATGTGACAGTTTGGTTGTACCTTGGCTTTTTTCCATTCTGACAGCTCAAACGTTTCTGCGGGAAGCATGAGCAGGTAGTCTTTTTCCTCTTGGAGAAAAGCATCCCACCGGCTCATGTTTTTCCCTGTTAAGGGTGCAGAGTTGATAGCTTCCAATGCTCTTGCAACAGCTTCCCATAACTCAAAGAAGGTATGGAATGTTTCATTTCTTAATTTTCCGAGAATTTTTTGTGAAACGATTTTTACTGAATTTTCTACGGCTCCTTTGTCAGTAGGTTTCCGAACTCGTGCCGGTAGAATGACGGTGCCATAAAAATCGGCCATCTCTTGGTAACTGCGTTGAATTGTAGGTTCGTAGAAATTGGCTTTACTGATTCCGGTTTTGAGATTGTCCGGAATGATCGTTTTCGGAACACCGCCAAAATAACGAAAGCAGTTGACATGACCGGAAATCCAAGAATCTAGTTTTTCATCCCGAAAAACTTCTGCATAGATCAGATTACTACAAGGTAAAACGGCCACAAAGAGCGAAGCTTCTTGAAATTCACCAATCTCTTCATCGTAGTACCCGATACGGGAGCCGGCCCAGTCTACTTGTACGGCAAGGCCGGGTTTATGTTCCAAACGAATGGTACATTTTTTGCTTTTTGCAAATTGATGATAATAGCGACGAAATTGCGTCTCGCGATAATATCGCTTCTTTTCCAGAATGCAAGTCTCTACATACTCTTCCCAGAGCATGGTCAAGGTAACATGTGCTTTCCCGAGTTCCTGATGCACATATTCATAATCCGGGAATTCATAAGACGAATCCCTTCTTCCATGAATTCCGGAAGATCCCGGAAACAGAGCTTGCAGATCTTCTTCCGTTACATTCTCCAGATCCTTGCTATCCTTCCAGCCTTGACTGTGTGCATACCGGAGCAAGATCGAGACAGTATCCCGAGAAACGCGGTGCCTTTTTGCTGTTTTACGACCGCTGACTCCACTTAATGCGGTTCGTAATACTTCCAGATAGTTTGACATGATTCAAACCTCCCAATTTAAAATTCCGCCATAGAGGGCGGTATTTTAAGTGTAGAAGGTTATATTCGATTTGTCTTTGGCCTTTTCAGTGCGCGGAGGGTGGCCTTCTTACTCCGCGGAGACTGGCCTTTTCGCTCCGCGGCGGTGGGCTTCCCAGAGCGCGCCGCTGGACTTCCGAAAGCGCGTTTTCCACTTGCCTTTTTCCGTTCTCTCAATTTGTCTTGCCTGAGAATTTTCTTCTCTTGATTTTCAAGCTGTTTTAACTGCTTTTCCGTTTTATCAAGTTCATCTTCCAACGCTCTTATATTTTGTCTTGTCTTTTCTAATTCTTTCATTTTCTGTATCCCCCTTTTTTAAATTTTCTGTAAATAAAAAGCGACTAAGATTTCTCTCTTAATCGCTCATAACTAATTAAAAAAATAATACAATTCTCCAAATAATACTTAACTGATTAAATACCAATACACACCTGACAATAAGATGAAATTTGTTGCAACATCAATCACTTTGCTCAACTTACTTCCCAACAAGCACGAGAGTGACTGCATAAAATATGCTAAGCTTGCAATAATCCAAAAAACAATAGATATTAAAGATAGTCTGCCATAAATGAATCCAAGTAATATTGATAGCAGCAGATTAAGTGCTAAGGCAATCGGCAGATAGGCGAGAACAATTTGTATATTTGAAAAAGGCAAGGAAAGTCCTGATAAGCGTTTATTTATCATAGCTTTAATTTGATCTGTAAGGAGTTGATATAAGGCGTTAAGAGCAAGTGTTGTGCTGAGTGTTGCAATCATACCTGATATTTCCGGAATATTTATAAAAGGAATAAAACTCAAAATATTTGTCTTAATTATAGCCCACCCTATAAATAACATTGTAAGGACTAAAATAAGTATCGATTTTTGAATCCTAATAATTTCTATAAGACTTTTGACAGTGAGTGCGAGACGCTTAGAAGGTTGGAAATAGTGAAATTTAATACCGTAAGCATATTGTGGTCTGTTTTCCGATGCAAGTTGATACATCTTGGCAATATTATTTTGACTTTGGGCAGCTTCTACAACATCTAATTTTTTAAGCCTTTCATAATATTTTGGAATATTCAATTTTAAAAAATGCCATGACCATATCTCTAATGCGAGTAAAATTATTAAAAGAAAAATAACACTAATAAGCGTCCTTTTATAAAATATGACACTTGTACATACAAAGAGAATTGATATTATAATCTTTACTTTATGCTTTTCGTGATAATAAATCCAAGCCATAAGCGTACTGCTTCCGATATACATGGCAAGCACAGACAACATCAGGAAAAATTCGTTTCCTACGACAAAGCCTTGTAGAATATAGGCAATAACAGACGCAATAAAAACTGAAATGAGCAGTGATATAATTTGCTTTTTTCTTAAAAGTTTTTGAAAAACAGCGGTATTAAATGTGTATAGCAATGTGGCGGAATATACTTTGAATTTCGGTATGTCGCTAATATAAATCCTTATAAAGCTAATAGCTATAATTGCATAAAAGGCATAATTAACATGCAAAGGACTAAAAGGTACTCCTTTTTGCATATTCGAAAACACAAAAATAACTTGATAAAATAAAACACCGACAAAAATCAATAAGCCGAGAAATGCAGGCCACCCATGCCGAATGCTACCTTTCAAAAGACGAAGTTTATTTTTAAAGATAAGAATATTAGCATTTCTATTCATCATATAAACCCACCAGATTTAAATATACACTTTCCATTGTACTGCCAAAATCCATATTAGCCTTAGACAGTAGTTCCTCTTTCGTTCCATCAGCAATTATAGTGCCATTCTTTATAATAACATATCGATCACATAAATTTTCCACCAAGTCAAGAAGATGGCTTGATAACAAAACAAGTTTACCTTGCTCAGCCTCTTGTAATATTGTGTCTTTTAACATAGCAATCTGTTTCGGATCAAGACCAGAAAAAGGCTCATCAAGAACAATTATTTCATACTCCCGTAGCAAAGCCATCGCTATCATCAGCTTCTGTCTTGTTCCTTTAGAAAGAGCAGACGGAATTTTGTTTAAATGTTCACGAAGTTCCATGCGGTCGAGTATATCATCTACTATGACATTATTATGCGGATAAATTGCTTTCATAAAATGTAGATGTTCCAATAAGGATAACTCTTCGTAAAAAATCGGTGTATCTGGAACATACGATAGAGGATAATTCTCAATATTAATTTTGAAAATGTCTTTTCCATCAAAAAGGATGTTTCCACTGTCAGGTGTAAGATATCTCACAATATTTTTAATTGTGGTCGATTTGCCGGCACCGTTTTCACCAATCAAAGCAATTACTTGTCCTCTGTCGCCGGTAAAACTTATTTCTTTTAAGACTTTTGTATCCCCATATGAAAATGATATTTTGTTAAGTTCTAAAAGCATTAAACTTTATCCTCCTCCTAATCTCTCAAATTTTTCTATTTGTCTGTTCACTTTAATCTCCATTTACTAATCATTAATATTAGTATAATTTTAGCTTAGCTTGCATTCACTAAAGAAATTCTGGTACTAAAACTTTTCGATGATACGAACATTTTGTGAATACTTTTAATACTCCATGCTTCCTCTTATCTCTTTTATAATTTCTTCATTACTCTATATCCCATATCAGCCGTTTTTTTAGAGATATATAGGTATATGCCCATAACATGGTTTGTATTAAGATGAATGTTAATATTATAATCAATGACATAATATTACTTTCTATGTTGATATTAGTTAATGGTATTTCATAAGTTTTTATCCAACATGCTTTTGAAAAAGTATAAATAGAAAGATATGAAAAGACACATGTAGGAATTCCTATAACTAAAAAGTACAATCCGGTATGCTTCCTTATTATTTTTTTCATCCTTACCCTNTCATATCCCAANAAANTGATTTTCTTATAATTTTCTCTATATATAGACATTTGATTTATAAATTCAAAAAATAGTATTTCTAACGCCATAATTGCTAAAACTATTGAAATATAAGATAAAGAAGTAATCATGAGAAAACTATTGTTCTGGGATATTTTAACAATCTTACCTCCAAGAAATGAATCTCCATCTCGGTTTAATAATGTAGGTCCATTTTCTAAAGAAAAGGTCATACCATAGTTTATTTTGCTTAATCCCAGTTCTGTCAATAATCTATCTATATTTATGCGGTTTGCCTTGTCACCCAACTCTATTCCTATGATAGAGTACTCCTCTTTTAAATTTGCAATTTGTTCTTCACTAACTATTACAATAAAATCTTGCCCATTTGCATAGTTTTTATACTGAGAAAAACTTTCAATATTAATGTGCTTTATATTATAATTTTTTCTTAAACTAACATTTTCCCTAAACGAATTTTCTAAGTATGGTAAACAATGGATAGCTATTTCTTTGTTGTTTAATTCTATAGGCTTTAAACCTATATTTTGTCTTAACATATTATAATCAGATATGCTCATATACTTATCATCTTGAAATTCTGCATAAGATAACTCTGAAGCATCAATCGGAAATCCATTTTTATTTAGATATTCATTGAGGGAATGATCTCTAACTATCTTAAAATCTTTATTGTTGCCGGAATAAATCATATAGTGAACGATCTTTGCATTAGGAAAATATCTCTCTAATAATAACTTATTTTCTAATGATTCTTCCTCATCTACCCTATAGTTTATGATAAATAAATCAAAAATGTCCTCGTTAACTGTAGCTTGATATGCCCTAAAAAAAGCGCCNCTTATTCCTAAACAAGTAATTGATGCCACAAGTAATGAGGTCACAATTGCTATTACCTTTTTAATTCTATCGAGTCTAAAAGTAAACAAACGAAGGATAAACAGATTATCACGTTTATATTTCCATTTCTTCCAACTGTTTAACAAAATAAATAAATATGGAATAATAGTATTAAACAAAAGAATAATTGATAAGATAATCATGGGTATGGCAAAAAATATTACCATTGGATTATTGTTAGGAATAGTTAAAAGAAAAAAAGATCCACAAATTAATACAATAGAAATTATTATTTTAGAATATTTTATTTTTATATTTTTATTTCCAATATTTTCACTTAACCTATCTGCTATAAACAACTTATTGATTGAATAAGTGTTTATTTTTTTATTCAAAAATAAAAAGCTTATAAATACTGAAATCATATAGTAAAAACTACATATCAATAACGCATTTATTGATAGTGCAAATTCTCCGCTTTTACTTATTCCTAATAAAAAGCCAAGAAAATTTTCTAGTGAATCTGCTATAAAAAGTCCTATTATAGTACCAAAGACAATTATTATAGGCGTAAGTAATATATTTTCTAATAGAATTAGCTGCTTAATTTTTGTTTTATTTATGCCCAGACTCATGTATATGGCTATCTCTTTACTTCTCTTTTTAAACATGTGATCATTCATGTAACAGATAAACCAGCCTTGAATGAGTGCGATGATTAGTGAGAAAAATATGATTATCGCAAAAAATTCGGTACTCGATACTGAACTCATTAATAAAGATATCTTTTTCATATTATTTGAAAAAACAAGATGATTAAAACCATACATAAATCCATATATCAATACAAGTGATGCGATATATGCAATATAATTCTTAATCTTTTTATTNATGTTTCTTATCGCTANTTTTATCATGTTTATCGCCCACNTAAAGCTTCCAACTCTTTTAGAATGTCCGTATAGAAATTACTGTTTCTATTGTCTTTTGTTAATTCGTTATAAATCAATCCATCTCTTAAAAAAAGAACTCTGTCGGCATAACTTGCTGCTAAAGGATCATGCGTAACCATAATTATTGTAATTCTTTTTTTGTTAAGTTGACTTAATATTTCCATGACCTTTTTTGAATTAGTAGAATCCAGCGAACCGGTAGGTTCATCCGCAAAAATGTATTTTGGATTTTTAATAAATGCTCGAGCAATAGCAGTTCTTTGATTTTCTCCCCCTGAAATTTCTGAAGGATATTTTCCCGAAATTTCTTTTATATCTAATGTGTTTAACCACTTTTCTACCTGTTGACTTAAGTTTTTTTCACAAAATCCGTTTAGAATCAATGGCATAGAAATATTTTCTTTCACAGTTAATATATCTAATAGATTATACTCTTGAAAAACAAACCCTAATTCATTTGCCCTGAAATCCGACTTGTCTTTTTCACCCAATCTACTAATTTCTCTATCTCCGTAAACAACACTTCCACTATCAAAATCCTCAAGTGTAGAAATGCACTTTATTAATGTTGACTTACCTGATCCTGATGGACCCATAATAGATATAAACTCACCCTCAAAAATCTCAAACGATATATCTTTTAATACGATTTTTTTGACATCTCCAACTATATAGCTTTTGCTCAAATTATTAACTTTTATACTCATAAATCCCACCTCCTCGCATCTTCTTTCTCTTGATAATAGCATCTGGTTTTAATTTCATTCATCCAAAACATCTCCAATTAGTTTTATTATGTTTTTGGAATTAGAATATGCCCCTTTACATTCATCGTCAGTATTTAGTACAGCCTTGCCCTTTTTGTTTTCATAGATATCGATGCTATCTTTATCGTTAAAAATGATTCTATAATATATTTCTGAGTCGTTTAAAGAAATATTGTCACCGGTTTCCTTTTTTAAAGAGGATATGATATCTACAATTCTCTCTTCCTGATCATCATTGGTTTCTACTTCTAAAAACTCATCTCCTGTTTTCTTATATAGAATAAATTTTTCATATTTGAATTTTTCCCCTGAATCAAACTGTATAGAATACTGTTCTCTGGTACCNGAACAACTTGTCAGAAAGATCATAATAATTGTAATNACACAACTTATCAAAAAAATTCGAATATATGTAGTTTTTTTCTTTTTCATATTTAATCTCCTTTACTTTATTAANTTCACATCAAAGGCTCTATATAGCCCAACTTTATGGCTTCGTTATAGGCTTCTAAAGTGTTTGAAACCTGAAGCTTATCGTAAATATTTTGGATATGGTTATAAAGCGTCCTTTCACTTATAAAAAGGTCTTTTGCTATTTCTTTTTTAACCTTGCCGGTACATATTTCCCTTAAAATTTGAACCTCTCGCTCTGTCAGTTTTTCTAAAACTTCATCTTCTTTACGTGGCTTTGTCTTGCCTATGTTTACAATGTTCTTTACCAAATCTTCTACTTCGACCGACTTGTTTATATAATCAGCCGCTCCGAGTTCAAATGCTTTATCTTTATACAAAGGCATGTCATAAGATGATAAAATAACAATTTTCATATCCGGGAATTTTCCGGAAAGTTCTTTCAAAATTTCAAAACCGTTTTGTTTAGACACCCCTTTCAAATTTATATCTAAAAGCAAGATGTCATAAGGATTGGCTTCCAAAGCCTTGTAAAATTCAGTTTCTTCGCTGACGAAATCACAGACTTGAATTTCATCATGCTCCAAAATTGCCACAGATAGGCTCGCTCCAAGCAATTTATGATCATCAAATAAAAGTATTCTCATATTCTCTCACCGCTCCAAGTTTAACTTCAGTTCTCAGCAAGCCGTCCTTGTAGCTATATTCTATTTCTCCACGATTACTGCTTACCAATGCTCTTACTATCAAGATTCCGCCCCTTGAGCTTTTTGTTTTTTCATAATCTTCTCTGCTTGCTCCATCGCTTTCGCAGTATATCTCTATGTCCTCGCCCTTTACCTGACAAGAATAATTGATAAAATTGGCTGCCGAATGCTTATAGATATTGTTAATCANCTCTTTTGAAATCTGCATAATATTCTGTTTTATATTCTTATTTGCCTTNTTCGATATCTCTTCTCCTATNATCCANTTAACATCCNTATTCTTGTTAGGATAGAGTCTTTGAAGACTTAAAAGCATATTTTCAAAATTTTCCTCAAAGGAAAAGTAGTCNAATAAATTTGAAGAATAAAAGTTCATAATCTGTCTGGATTTGAATTCCAAGTTTTTTAATATATCCTTACTTCTTTCGATGTCCGGCTCTTTGAGTCCTAACAGGTTTCTGCCGGCTTTTATATCCTGTATCACTTCATCGTGCATCAATCTGGAAAACTCATCCCTTTCCTTTTCTACATATTGTGCCAATACATAGAAAGATTTCATCTCTTCGTATCCTCTACCCACAGTCTCCAAATTAGCTGAGATAAAGATTAAAGAAATGACCATAAGTAAATGAATCGTTGTGTTTATCGCTAAAGTATTTAAGTCTAAAATATAGATAAAGAGAGCCAAGAATATAAACAAAACAAGAAGTGTTTTTGAGACATTCTCTCGGGCTATAGGTAAGAAATTTAAGGATTCCAACCTCTTATAACCATATTTTTTATAGGTTGAATAAAAAGTGGCTGTCATAATGCAAAGAAGCACCAAAGGTTTTAATTCATAGTAATAGAAAACACCTGCCAAAAGGAGCANAAGTCCCGTAAAAACTGAAATTTTATNTCTATCNTTAATTGCTTTAAATAAATTTGCAAAAAAGCATAATAACAGAACACAGAGTACAAGGGTAAAAGTATCCGTCAAGACCAGTGTGGCAACTGAAATAAGTATAGGTATTTGCAAACATTTATGCCATAAACCGAAAGCTTCCGACCTTTCGTTAAGTAATATATAGATGTTGTTTGCAAACAAGGCGAAAATAGCCATAGAGAGAAAATTGATAAAGGAATCGCTCTCAACCNTCATATTTCGCTTGTAAATATATGCCCATCCCAAACATATCAACATATAAAGGATGATGTATATATTAAATTCTNTTCTTTTTGCCACCTTTTTCACGCCCCTTAGAAATAAGCACTAGTGATCCTTTCATTGCTTATAAACCTTTCCAATATCAGTACAGCAGCACATAATATCAAATATCTGACTGCCAAACTTATATAAATGCTTTCCGTTAGAAGGGAAACAATTACTTCTCCTATCAATATTATCGTATAAAAAATCGGGATATAGAGATTTAAAGTACGGAAGTTNTTCATNTTTTTTATAAGNAATATACTNTCATTTATAAGTATACTACAGAAAAATGTAAGCATAAAATAATCGAGCATATCCAAGAAACTAAAAGCCTTAACATAAAAACTTGCACAAATAAGTAGAGGTCCAAGCAATATGGAAGTCGCTATAAAAAGCGAAAAGCTTTGCCAAGTACAAATCCGTCCAAAACTAACTCCGTTAGCGATAAACCATTCCAATTTACCGCTTATTTTCTCTTTTTGTAGGAGAGATTTACTTAACTCTATGGCGAAAAATATAAATATAAGAACATAACCTTTTAAAACAAGGCTTTTGTAGTCATAGTTGGAAATCTGAAATCCTGTATCTCCGCCGACAAAAACCAGCATTCCTAACAAAAGAGCCACTATAGACATGAAAATAAAGTTGCTATTTAAAACATTTTTGATGTTTTCTTTAACGATCTTCATTCCCACTGCCCCCTCTGTTTTATCAAGAGCTCATTATTAAGATCTTTAATCTTTTTTCTTGACACAAGGTAAAGAACTGAACTCAAGATAAGATTAAATCCTATAATGACATAAATAATATCTAACCCGAATTGTTCCACCAAAGCTATCAACTCTTTTGAAAACATACCGGAGAGATAGATAATCAAGAAAGTGCCAAAGATAATAACATTTTTAAAAAGTTTATTTTTTTGTGCATAAAAGGTATAGGTGTTTAAAAACAAAACCTCACTATAAGACAAAGCCACTGTTGTCATATATAGAATAACAATCTGCATAAAGCTGTATTCAAAATCAATGAAATAATAAAAGGTCATAAATACCATGAAGGGTACAAAGCTTGCCATTTTCAACATTTGCTCCGAATAAGCAAGAATTAAATCTTTAATCTTAATATTCGCAGCCAAGAAAAATTCAATTCTATTGGACAACTTATCTTTCACGGTTAAATCTAAAACCAGAGAGTTGGCTATCAACAGGGTAATTCCTAATATTAAAATATACATAATCAAAGCCATCTCTTGTTCGGATTTAGTTTTAAATACGCCGGCATAGATGCCAACACAAACTAAAATATATAAGACAAGCATTGTGAGTATGGTTATAATATTTCCTTTGCTCTTCAGCATATAGTTAAACGAAGCTTTTTTCACATTATTCATTTCTCTCTCCTGCCTTTATAAATATATCTTCAAGGGATTTTCCTTCAATTTCCTTATGGCTTAAATTGAAAACAAGGTCTC
>JGI24712J26585_10003802_pt1 | contig 11799 bp, 19 predicted proteins | sample BioPla3DNA2_FD_26585 | JGI IMG/M metagenome (IMG submission 26585)
GTAGATATTTACTACGACGCTTTGGTGATGAACTCGGACGGCACGCTGATTTCGGGAGGTAGCAAAAGCGTGGAAGACGCTATTGTGAGTTATCTTAACTCATTAGAATTTAACGGTGAGTTTGTAACGATGAACTTGTGCGATACCCTTCAAAAGGCTATAGGTGTTAAAGTAGTCGAAATTAAAAGTGTCAGCTATAAACATGCCGGGTATGACTATGCTGCCATCGACGCTAAATATACGCCTGAGTCGGGCTATATGGTGTTCGATTCGGATAGTCAACACGTAACTATAAATTATATTGTCAATGGCTAAGTATGATTTAAATATTAAAAAATTAGCGTTTTCGCTGCTGATGTTTCCGTTAAGGAGTAATACCGTCAAAGCACTGATACAAGTGCTGTGCGTTGCTTTTTACGGAATAAAAGCGAGGTTTAACAGCTATAAGAATACGTGCGATACGGCATTAAGTTTTAACTCGCAAGTGGTCTATATTGAGGCTGCTTTGAACCATTATTTAGCCGAACATCTGTCGTCTCGCATTACGGTAACCGACGATGTTGCTACGGCTGAACCTATCGTCGTTCGGGTTAGAGAAGAGCAAAAGCCGGTGGTTACAATGTTTTTGATAAAAGCAAGAGCCTATTGGGGCTTCAGACCGTTTGTGGTAAGCGTCCCGATAGCATTGGAAGATAATGTCGATGTTATGAATCGCATACATGCGATTGTGCAGCGGTATAAGTTTTTAGGCGTAAAATATGTAATAAAATTTAAAATTTAGCAAATATGGATAGATTATTGGATATAAAGAGAACCGGAGGCTTCCCCGTCGACGCTGAAGTGGTCGAGTTGTTATACAATCAAAGGAGATATATTGAGACGATTTTGGGTTCGCTTCGGTTGACCGAAGGAAGCGTCGTTTTTTTAGAAGAAAACGAAAATGAGGGAATAAGCGGCACCAAGTATTTAACGGACTCGTGGATTTACGTTGTGCCTTTTACAGACATCCTATTCGGAGGAACCGGCAGTAATGCCGGCAAAATAAAAGGCAGTATTTATAAGCTAAAAGGCGACGGCAGCATTAAAATAGCTGACCTTTTGGCAGGAACTGCATCAAAAAGAGGTCTGCAAATCAATGAGACCAAATACTCTACTGTTGACGAATACAACAACACTTATCCAGACTATATGTCAAAGGTCGAGATGCAATTGGTTGCGGCTGCTGAAGACCGCAATTATAGGTTCTACCGTTTGACGGACTTGTTGGAAGAGGGTAGCCGTAATAAGATAAGTTTAAGCAGTGTTAAACTGTACAGGGAGGACTCAGGCTCGACGGTTGAGTTTGCTTCAGTTCATAATTTGCACGAGAGTTTCGTGCAATACAATTCAAAAAAAGCAACTCTTCAATTAGGAATGAAGTTTAAAGGTTTACCATCGGGTGCTGTTTTTTCTTTTGTCGAAAGTTCAATGAAAGAAATAGTATTGACCGGTTTATCTCAAAACGTAGGTCAATGTTTGGGAATGGCGGTAGGCGAATGCTATCCGCTGTTGTCTATTATTAAAACAACAAGTAAAATATATAATGTTCTTGCAATGCTTATTAGAGTGTCATTGCAAGAAACTAAAATCGTTTTTAGTACATCGGCAAGCGTTGTAAACGATGATTTTTTTGAATTTAAAGGAGAATTTTATTTTTAAAATGAAAATAATAGAGGTAAAAGACAGGCAAACGGTAATGGATGTAGCCCTTCAGTATTGCGGGAGTGCTGAAGCTGCCTTTGAAATTTGCTTTTTAAACGATTTTTCATTGTCGTTTAAAATAGAACCGGGAACGTTTTTAAAAGTTCCTGAAGCCACTAATCAAAAGATTGTCGATTATTATCGAGTCAATAAAATAGAACCGGCAACCGAAGACACGGAGACATCCGATACCAATGCCATAATGAGCATTGGCAATGAAAATATTAAGACAATTAATGATAATGTAAACATAAATACAATTAATTAATATGAAATTCACAGATTTTATAATGAAAAATACGCCAAAAACAGGCGATTATGTTGTAGGTTACGACGAAAATACNGGCATGGAAATCCGTATTCCCGTCGGCAACTTGGGGACGGCAGGAGCTGCAGGAACGAGCGTAGACGTGCAGTATTCCGCCAACGGCAGCGAGGGGTGGCATTATCCCGACGCTGAAGGAGACCAATATATTCGATTTAAAAAAGGCACGGACGCATGGTCGTCGGCTTTTAAAATCAAAGCAACAGAGAATATTGTCGTTGAATATAGTGCCGATGGAGAAACGTGGTCTGAAGTATATACAAGCGGTGATTTGTATTTAAGAATCAATGGTGGCGAAGCGATTAGGATTAAAGGCGAACCCGGACCGCAAGGAATGCAGGGACCGCAAGGCGAACCGGGCGAACAGGGACCACAGGGAATACCGGGAGAACAAGGACCGCAAGGAGAGCCGGGCGAACAGGGACCACAGGGAATACCGGGAGAACAAGGACCGCAAGGAGAACCCGGACTGCAAGGCGAACAGGGACCACAGGGAATACCGGGCGAACAAGGACCGCAAGGACTGCAAGGAGACCCCGGAGTGGTAGATATTGAAAGTTTAGAAGAGGTGCTTATGTCATCCGACGAAGATTTTGTTTTAATAATACAAGAAAATAGGTTATGTAAGATAAGAAAAAATGCTTTTATAGGCTAATTATTTGGAGGCTTTTTAAAAAAAAGCCTCCGACTTTCGTGTGAGCCTCTCAGCTCTCACACAAAATTAAGGTGCCAACACACCAATCGAAGGCTAAGCCTTTAAGATGTGTTGGCATCTTTTTTTTAGAAAAAATTGAGAGGTTTACAAAAGTATAAAAAATTAAATTTAAATTTTCAAAAAAATAAGAAATGACAAAAAAGATTAATTTAAAAACGCCGATTACTTATTATGGCGGTAAACAGATGATGTGTGGCAAAATAGTGCCTCTAATTCCAAAACATAGGCTCTATTGCGAGCCTTTTGCCGGCGGTGCAGCGATTTATTTTGCAAAAGAACCAAGCGAGTTGGAAGTGTTAAACGACACTAACAGGGAGTTAATCAACTTTTACAAAGTAGTTCAAAACAATTTTGTTGAGCTTGAAAAGGAGATTAAAATAACCTTAAACAGCCGGGACTTGTACAGGAAAGCGTCGACGGTTTATAACAATCCGGACATGTTCAGCGAAGTAAAACGAGCTTGGGCGTTGTGGGTAATGAGTTCTCAGAGCTTCGGAGCGCAATTAGACGGCTCTTGGGGCTACGATAGAGGCAAGAATAGAACAGCAAAGAAAGTGCATAACGCAAGAGAGTCGTTTACTATCGAGTTGGCAGAAAGGCTACAAAACACAAGCATTGAGTGTGCAGATGCCTGCTACATTATACGAGGTAGAGACTGTGCGGACGCTTTCTTTTATTGCGACCCGCCGTACTACAACGCCTGCATGGGACACTACGACGGCTACACCTTAGCTGATTTTAAAGAGCTGTTAGAGACACTTAGTAAAATCAAAGGAAAGTTTCTGCTGTCGTCTTATCCTTCAGAGATACTCGATGAATACATTGAGAAGTACGGATGGAAGTCGAAAACGTTCGACATGCGTATATCTGTTAACGCTAAAGCCGACACAAAGAATCAACGGAAAAAGGAAGTAATCACTGCCAACTACGACATCTAATAAGGTGTCGTAGCTTTTGGCAAAATTTTTGTACAATTTAATTTAAATTAATGTACTTTTTAATTTGTGCATTATACATCTTAACGGGCATAAATTAAAAAGTACAAACAAATAAACATTAATTTGCTGTTTTATTGCTTGATTTTTATATATTTACACATTTTTTGGTGATTGCATAGAAAAAATTAAATTGTACATTTGCTTTAATTTTGCTTTAATTTTGAGCCTCTGTGGGCGATAAAAAAGTGATTATTGTTTAATTATACCTCCCAAACGTTAAAAAAGCGATAAAAACAATAAAAATAAGCGTTTTACAACTATTTTACACCAATCCAATAACACTTACTTTTTGCAAAAGTCAACACACATACGCATGCTTTGTAAAACAAAATGTACACGAGTTAACCCAGAGTTAGCCCCACAAGTAACCCTAAAAACGTTGAATTAATAGATGTATACATACAAAAAAATGATTAAATGAATCGGTTTTTTTTAACATTACCCACCCTATAATACCTATAATATTACGGGTTAAAATAGTAATAAATACAGCTAAACAACTAAAAACAAGCGATATAAATATTATTTTAAATAAAAACGCATAAAAAAAAATACATGTACATTCTATCGAATCTTCTTGTTAAAAACTTTATTATATAGTTTTTTAAGTCTTGTATCGCTCAGTTCTTTTAATGATGAAATAGGTTTTTTTAATTCCAGTGCATCTGTGGCGAACTCATGTATGTTAATACCCAATTGAGTTGCTCTCGCATTAATTGATTTATACATATCTTTTCTCCACTGGTCAGAATCCACGTTTTTTAATTTTGGTCGGTTAATTGCAATTTGTTTGTCAAGCCACTTTATTGCATCATCATATTGATTTTTATATAACAAGGTATATTTAGGAATTTTAAACTTATTATATAAAGATATATAAGCGTTTTTATATTCTTGAGAAGGTGATTTTCCATAAACAAACCTTGATTTTGCGATTTTTTCTATTCTATCTTTTATTTCTTTTGCTTGAGATGGCGTTATGTGAATATCCGGGTCGTGATAAACTTCAATTTTCCTTGTGATTTTTTCAGTTTTTATAAAATCTCCTCCAACTTGAATGTTGTTATTTCCTTCAATTTTTTGGTTTATGTCTGACATATTATTTTTATTTTGATAAAATTGATAACAATTTATTTATCTGCATATCTTTTTCTTTTATCTGCATATCTTTTTCTTTTATTCTTTCCTCTTTTTCAGCAAGCAGTTTGTTGATTTCCTCTATTTGAGCCTTTAAAACATCGCAGGAATCGCTGTGAGAAATTTTGGCATCAACACCTGCCTGAACGTTATTGTCGCCAATTATAGACTGGTTTGTTGATTTTTTTTGAGATTCCTCATTGAAAAAATACTCTAATAATTTAGCATTTGCATTGGTCGGTGTTGTCTTTTTGTTCCGATAATTAAGTATTGTTTGCTCTGTTATACCTGTTTTTTGGGCTATATAATAGCCGGTAAGAGGCGATTTTAGTAACATTTCTATAATTTTTTTAGTATCAATATCAGCCATTTATATAATTTTTATGAAAATATTTTAGTATTTTCGATTTTTTATTAAAATATTTTAGTAATTTTGCACATAAATTCAAAGATTGAAGTTGTGTACAAAAGTAATAAAAAAATGCATAAGGAAATAAAAAAAGTAAAAGCAAAATACGGGACGGGAGAAAAACTTGCAAAAATGTTTGGTTTATCCAGAGAGTCCATAAGCCATGCGCTTAACGGGAAGACCAATACAGATAAGTCTAAAAAAATCCGACAAGCAGCTGTTAAGTTGGGCGGAGATGCTATTTATAATTAAAAATAATAGAAATGTATGTAGATATAGGCGATGTAAGATGTATTACAGTCAACGATTGGAAAAAAGCAGGGTTGACGTACAAGCAGTACAATCACGATTCTTGCAATGGATACTTAACTATTCATCGGCGTAGTATCAATGGCAATACATTAATAGATGTAAGAAGCATAAAGAAACCCGAACGCATACGAGCTATTGAAAAAGCCTTTGGTCCCATCGATAGTGAAACAATAATCGAAGGAACTATAGCTTTAGACCCCAACGCCGAATATTTCTATAAAACATTCAGAGACGAATCGGGTGTGGGGTTGTCGGAAGATAGGCAAGAGTTGTGCGTCAACGGTGCTTCCATACTTAATTTTCTGATTAAAAAATTAGAAGCAAAACAAAACACCCGGGCGACTTTGAACAAAAAAGTAAAATGGGGAGAATGGTGGAACTACTGCGTACAGCTATTAAAAGAATATAACGAAACGCCGGCTATTGCCGGAGGTATGCAACACAGCCTACCACTGAATGCTCGTCGTTTCGAGCAAAAATTCAAACAATACAAACAGATAGGCTACGAAGCTCTGATAAAAAAGAGTTCGTTTGTGTGTAATTCCGAAAAACTAAACGACGATGCAAAAGAATGGATTATCGCCCGTTATGCAAGCAATATTGATAAAGTAACCATTTATCAGCTCTTTGATGAATACAACGAAAAAGCTAAAGTAACGGAAGGTTGGAAGACCATTCGTGAACCGGCGACGATTCGTTTGTTCTTAAACCGACCGGAGGTAAAACCTCTATGGTTCGGAGTTCGTTACGGAGAACTAAAAGCCAAAGAAAAATACATCCGTCAACACAAAACAAGACTGCCCACCCGGAGAGATTCTTTGTGGTATGCCGACGGAACCAAACTGAACTATTATTATCTGACAGAAAACGGTGAGATAGCAACTTGCACAGTATACGAAGTAATGGACGTATACAGCGAGTGTTTGCTCGGTTTCCATATCAGCAAATCGGAAGACTTCGAGGCTCAATATTATGCCTTTAAAAAAGCAATGTGCTTCAGCGGTTACAAGCCTTACGAAATCAAGTTCGACAATCAAGGCGGACACAAAAAGCTGCAAGCCGGTCAATTCTTTAAGAATTTGGCAAAATTAGCTATCAACACCCAAGCGTATAACGGACGCTCTAAAACAATAGAGAGTGTCTTCGGTCGCTTCCAATCGGCTTATTTGCATAAAGATTGGTTCTTTACAGGACAGAATGTTGTGGCAAAAAAACTCGAAAGTAAAGCCAATATGGAGTTTATTTTAAGCAACAAAAACAACCTTCCAACGCTTGAAGACATTAAGAAAATTTATGAGCAAAGACGCAACGAATGGAACGAATCCATCCATTTTGACACCGGTAAAAGACGCATAGATATGTATAGAGAGTCGGTTAATGAACAATCGCACAAAATAGAGTTGACCGACATGATTAAGATGTTTGGCGTAATATCAACAACACCTATTACCTACCGTTCAAACGGAATTACAATGGAAGTTAAAAAGCAAAAATACACTTGGGAAGTTTTGGACGTGTACGGCAAGCCGGACTACGAATTTTTAAAGAACAATGTTGACGCTAAATTTTACGTCGGATACGATGTTGACGATATGAGTACGGTGTCTTTATACACCAAAACATCTACCGGCGACTATAGATTTGAAACCATTGCTCAAAAATACATCGAAATACACAGAGCAAAACAGGATCAAGACGAACTCGACTCAGCTTTCATTGCTTGGACAGACAAGCAAAACAAGCAACTAAGAGAGGAAATGCAAGAGAAAACGGAAAGCATCTTAGAAAGACAAGGCTTGCATCCGGCACAACACGGATTGAATATGCCTCAGCCTCGTGGCATTAGCAAGAAAAAACGAGAAAAAGCACTCGTTGACATCGGAGGCTTTCAAAAGCAAGAAAGCAATATGGTAGACACAGATATTTATTCAAGATATTAATTTAAAAATATAATGAAATGATAACAACGGTAGAAAAAGAAAAAATCAAAGATTGCTTACAAGCATATTGTGAGCAAAAAGGCAGTCAAAACAAAGCTGCCAACAGTTTAAACGGTGTGTCGGGAGCAACCATCAGCAAGGTGTTGTCCGGCGATTGGGAACTTATCAACGAAGTAATGTGGCGTTCCATCGCAGCACAGACAGGCTATAGAAGCAAGTCGTGGACGGTGGTCGAAACAAGCAATTTTAAAGACTTAATGCAAATCTTCAGCGATGCCCAAGAGAATGCGTTGGTAATGGCTGTAACCGGCGAAGCCGGAAGCGGCAAAACAGTAGCAAGCAATGCTTATGCCGAAACGCATAAAAACGTGTTTCTCTTAAAATGCAACGAATATTGGAATCGTAAATGTTTTATGTTAGAATTGTTAAAAACAATGGGCAAGAACGTGTACGACACCACCGTAAGCGAAATGATGAATACCATAGTGTATGAGTTAAAACGCATGCCTACCCCATTAATAATTATGGATGAAGCCGATAAACTATCCGACCAAGTTCTCTACTTCTTTATAACCTTATACAATCAGTTAGAGGATCATTGCGGAATAGTTTTGTTAGCCACCGACTATTTGGAAAAGAAAATCAGAAAAGGACTTCGACTTAACCGCAAAGGATACAAAGAAATCTACAGCCGTATCGGTAGAAGATTCATTCCGCTAAGAGCTGTCAATTTAACCGACATAACAGGCGTGTGTATCGCTAACGGAATCACCGACAAAAAACAAATCAAGGACATTTATTCCGACAGCGAAAACGACTTAAGAAGGGTAAAGAGAAAAATATACGCAACACTTAAAAGAATCGCATAATGAGAGCTTATAGTATTGCAAATGTACTTAACGCCCGCTTTCATACACTTGAGTTTGAAGGCAAATGGTTTGATGCTGTCGGTTGCCCGGAGTTGGCAGGTTCGTGGATGATATACGGACCGCCCAAAAACGGCAAGACAACCTTTGCAATGCAGTTGGCGAAATATCTATGTAGATTTCGCCGGGTAGCCTACAACAGCCAAGAGGAAGGCTTGAGCAAATCCATTCAAATGGCAATGGAGCGTGTAGGTATGTCGGAGGTAGGCGGAAGATTGGTATTGTTAGACAAAGAACCCGTCGACGACCTTGTAGCACGCTTGTCGAAACATAAAAGTCCCGACATTATTATTAATGACTCGCTGCAATTTATGGAGCTTACTTTTAGGCAATATAAACTTCTCAAAGCAAAATTCCCCAAGAAGCTATTTATATACATCTCGCACATTGACGGTAAACAACCGGACGGCAATACAGCCAAAAAGATATGGCGTGATTGCAGCGTGTATTTTAGAATCGAAGGCTACCGGGCATTCCCGCAAAGTCGATTTGGTGGCGGAACACACATTGATATTTTTGAAGAAAAAGCAAAAGAATATTGGACATGAGAACAATTCAACAAAACAGGAAGTTATACTGGCTTTTTAGCCGGTTGAATTTAAACGAAGATGCGGTAGACGCATTGGTGTTGGAGACGACACACGGACGCACAACGCATACGTCCGAACTGTCATTCATTGAAGCTATGGAACTAATCAGATACCTTGACAACATCCGGCGTTCGGGTGTGCAGAAACAGAGGGAGTCGCTAACCCTTGACCGAAAACGCAAAGGTTTGATTAAAGCCATATTTCGCTGGTACGAATTGCAAGGTAAGCAAGTGGATATGGAATATGTCAAAGCAACCGCATGCAGGGCAGCGGGTGTTGATTTTTTCAACCAAATATCCGAAGCTGCACTGACAAGACTGTACCACGAGTTTTGCCGGAAGCAGGTTGCACAGGGCGAAATTCAAAGAAACTACTACAAATGGAGTGATAACTGAAAATCAGAATATAAAATTAAATAATTAACTAAAAAATAAAAATCATGATACAAAGTATAAGAAGCGAATATTGGTTGGACGAACAGGGAAACAAGCGTCCACGTAAATATCTAACGAAGTTAGAAAGAATGCAAGAGTCCGAAATCGGTAAAATCCTAAAGAGAGCCGAATTTCTGAACGAAAAGCTCTCGGAGTTCAAAGAAGCCGTTGCCGCAAGTTGCGAAAAATTGGTAGAGGAATATGCCAAGAGAAATAAGTTAGATACAACTAATTGGAAAGGTAATATTACCTTAATGAGCTTCGACAGAAGCGTAAAAATAGAATTGAATGTCAATAACCGAATTGAGTTTGACGATTTAGCAATCAAAGCATGTAAAGCACTTTTAGATGAATTCTTAAGCGAAAACATTGACGCTAAAAATGCGTTTATTGCCGAAATCGTAACGGACGCATTTTCTACATCGAGAGGTAAGTTAGACACGAAAAAAGTGTTAGGATTATTGAAGTATGAGTCTAAAATTAAGGACGAGAAGTTCCAAAAAGCAATGGGGTTTCTCAAAGAGTCCATCCGCAACGTCGGTTCAAAAAATTACTATCGAATATCTGTTAAAGACGACGACGGTTCTTGGGAACCGATAAGGCTGGATTTTTCATCGCTATAATTACGAATTACGAATTACGAATTAAAAAATTAAGAATATGAATGAAATGGAGCCGGCATGGAAAAAAGTTAACGAAGGAAATTTTTCCCTCGTTGAATATACAGATGCAAAACTCGAACTAACAATTAAAAATTAAGAATATGAAAAGGATTAAAAGGGCTTACCCGACGCGTCGGGAAAAACGAAGAGAGTACATTTTCCAAACATCAATGAAAGTCTTGGTTTTGGTNATGTTAGTGTTGGCAATTATGATTTATGTTAAATACAGCAGTCTATAATGGAAACACAAGTGTATCATTTAACATCTAAGGCGTTTAAAGGAAGCGTCGTGTTTGAGTTTACCAACTATTTGCTGACCAAATACGACACTTCCGGTGCCGAACTCAGCGATAAGCAGCTGCTGTTTCTCGCTAAATATCTTCCACGAGAATTAGCGGAAGTAAAGAAGCTCTTGGGTAAATCCAAGAAGCTCTGTTTTGAAGAGATAAAGCAGGAGGTTACATTTGAGATGTTTTGGAACGCTTATGATGACAAGCTGCACAGTTCCAAAAAAAGAACGTTGGCAAAATGGAACCGAATGCCAAAGGGTGAGCAAATAAAGGCTTACAATTATATTAATAAGTACCGGCAGTCTATTTTGCCGGGTTGCGGTAAGAAGTACGCCGAAACCTATCTGAATGCGGAGTTGTGGAACAATTAAAAATTACGAATTACGAATTAAAAAATTAAAAAAATGAAAGTATATATAGCAGGAAAGGTAACCGGGATTGAAAGGCAGGTGGTGGAGAACAACTTTGCACGTGCTGAAAAATTCCTAAAAACAAAAGGTTATGAAGTTGTAAATCCTTTGAAAATTGTCGACCCCGATTTGAGTTGGCAAGATGCAATGGACGTTTGTTTGGCGGAATTGGAAACTTGCGATGCCATTTATATGTTAGGCGACTGGCAGGACAGCTTAGGCGCTAAAATGGAAGCGGAACTTGCCGAGAAAAACGGCTTGTTGTTTTTAAATAAATAAGAATATGGAGACACATTACGACTTCTCAAGAAACTTTGAAGCACTTTTTGCAAAGCCTTGTATCGTTAAAAAACGAGGCAGGAAACGCAACTTTTATAAGTTTGCACAGCGATGCAGGCTGCCCATCGGCGACGACAGAACGAGGATGGAGGTGTATCGGGAGTTTTTTGAAGGTAGAATTTAGAAATTAGAATTTAGAATTATGGATATAGTTAAGATTATTTGTACGGTATTGTTTGCTTCGATGTTTTTGTCGGTGCTGATTATTTACATAATGTTTGCTGTCGGCAAAAAAAGCGAAGATGAAATCAACGATGTTTTAAAAGAGAAAAAAGATGATTTTAAATAAAACAGAGCAAATAGCGGTATTGGAAAGAGCGAAAACAACTCTTGAAAAAGCGGAAGATTTTAACGCCGGTTTTGATGGAGGTTTGTGTGCTGTTTTACAAGGAGCAATAACAGAAGAGTGTGGTTGTGTTTTTTTGTTTGTCTCTAATGTTCAGCAATGCATTGCGGATTTTACTTTTGAAAACGCCGTAAAATATGCCAATGCAAGCAATAACGGAATGTATTGGTGGGGAAGATACGACAAAGAAAACAGATTAAAATTCATCGATTGGATGATAAATCAA
>JGI24712J26585_10003803_pt1 | contig 11797 bp, 17 predicted proteins | sample BioPla3DNA2_FD_26585 | JGI IMG/M metagenome (IMG submission 26585)
CAATTATTTAAAAAAGGAGAAGCTTAATTCATTCAGTGCTAATTCTAGACTACTCTTTGTTAATCGGTCACAACATCAACTAACTGGTGCAGGAGTTACGTATATATTAAAAAAACATGCTGAAACTGCAAGAACAATCAATCCTGCATTGATACCTAATACTTTATCTCCACACTGTTTTAGACATTCAAAAGCCATGCATCTGCTGCAATCCGGCATAGATTTAATATATATTCGTGATTTCTTAGGGCATGAAAGCCTTAAAACTACAGAAATTTATGCAAAAGTTGATGGCTCAGCAAAAAGGAAAGCTCTTGAAAGTGCTTATAGTAATATCTCATCAACCATAGATGACACTAGTTTCCAAGGTAACTGGAACGATGATACAAGTTTAATGTCTTGGCTAAGAAACACCTGTAAGTAAATATCAAAATATTATGCAAAGTAGTTTCTATCATTTTTCCTATAATATAAGGGGTTTATGGCTCTACTTTGCATAATATTTTACTTTAGATAATGAATTTTATCAAAAGCTTTCGATAAAATTCACATACACCTTGACGGCGCAGACCACACACCAAATTCATTAAGAAACTTTGTGAACATAATCTACTCAAGAAACGACCTGCTTTACGACAGCCTTCAGGTTGAAGAAACCAGAAAAAGCTACTGCAAGAAGATGGACAAAGATTTGGTGGAAAGGATGAACAAGAAGAAACCAAAAACATTTAACCAGACAGAGGACATTTGGTACGAAGGATATGGACCGGTTAGAAGACAGCATTACCACAATAGCAGATACCATTTTCTAAATCTTCACAGCTTTTTCAGCGGAGTCGGAACGGTAGAGTTAAGGGGGTTTAACGGAACCCTTCACGCAGGGGAGATAAGGGCATACATAGTACTTGCACTGGCAATGAACCATCAAGCACTTACACAAAAAAGTGCAAGCACAAAAAAACCACAAACCGACAACCCAAAATTCGCAATGAGAACCTGGCTTAACAGGATAGGACTTATTGGTGACGACTACAAAAACTGTAGAGAGCACCTTTGCAAACACCTTGAAGGCTCAGCAGCGTGGAGGTTTCCAAGAGCCGCTTAACTAAGGCGGCTGCCTTAAAAAGGGCGGGAAACCGCTCTTTGAATATTTTATTAAATATAACTTGCTATTTTTCTCATTTAGAGTGATGTATGTACCTACAAAGAAAGGAGATGTGGAAAATGCAAATTAACTACAATATTACAGGCGAAAAAAGAAAATCATTAGTAAACGCAATCAGCCAAGAACTCAATGCTCCATCAAAATATCTAGGTGCACCTACTTTTGCTTACGAGGTGGCTGGCTACAACATCGACAAGAACGGAGTGCTTAAGGGAAACGACAACTACGAGCTGGTTGAGGACTTACAGGGGCTACACGACTTCAAGGCTGTTACAGAAGAATATGACAGTTCGATACCAGAATCAGAACCTGTTCCCAAGGGGCTTATAATTCCATATGAAGCCGCTCTTGGCAGCAGAGTGAGTCCTTACCGAGATTTTGAGGAGCCACCAAATTATGGTGCAAAAGAAGAAGTTGAGGAAGCATCAAGCATTGATAACTTGGAACTTAGTATTCCCATGGATGGACACTCAGGTACTACACTTAAAAACATTGTGAATATGCTTTCAAGCAAGCAGCATTTAATTATGAAGTCCATTGGTATTGAAGAACTTCTGATGGATGAAACATTTGCTGAAGATTTGAGCCTTAAAACTACAGAAACTTTGGATGAGTTCAAGACCGCTGTTGAGGAACTTGGTGCGGAAAGATGCAAAGTTATAACTTTTGACTTTGAGAACAACATTTACACTTATAACATTCCGCCCAGTAGGCTTGAGTACGAGAAAATATCAGCCTTTGCAGTACTTGTTGCCCGAATCAACGAAGTTGCAAAGGAACAAAAACGTACTTCCTACAAGGTGACACAAGACGATAATCCAAAGTTTGCATTAAGGACATGGCTTATAAGGCTTGGGATGAAAGGTAAGGGCTACAAAGGCGTCAGGAAGGCTCTTCTTGAGAACCTTGAAGGAAACAGTGCATTTAGAAAACTGCCCAATGATAGGGGGTAAATTTAATGTCAAAATATCACGAAGTCAAAATGCAGGCATACCAAAACATACACAAGATGGAACTTGAACTTGCAAGAATGGAAAGAATTTATAGAAAATATGTAAAACATGGTGCTGTAAAGGCTGCAGAAGAACTTGAGACGGAAATTGAGGCATTAAGGGCAGTAATAAAATTTGAAGAATATCTTATGGCAGTTGCTTTTGATTGAAAGGAGGAAGTTATATCGATGAAAATATATGCGGCATACGGCAGCAACATGAATATTAAGCAGATGAAAATGAGATGTCCCAAGGCTAAACTTTTGGGAACAGGAACAATTGAAGGATATAGGCTGACTTTCAGAGGAAGCGGACGGGGTGTGGCAAATATTGAGGAGTTTGAAGGAAGAACAGTACCCGTTGTTTTATGGGAAATTACAAACAGATGTGAAGAGTCCTTGGACATTTATGAGGGATATCCAAGACTATATGTGAAAAAAGATGTTGAGATTGTTTATTCAAAAAATGAGATAATTCAAGCTTTTGTGTATGTCATGGCAGATGAATATACCGATAGTCCGGCACTACCTTCAACAAATTATCTGAACTCAATATGGCAAGGATACACAGAAAACAAACTTGATACTGATGTCTTAAGAACAGCGATGGGTGAAATTGTAGAAGAAATAAATGAAAAATTACATGAAATATTCAGTAATAGACATGGAGAGGATGAAAATGGATAAGTTTTTTATTCAAGAAAACTGCGACAGGTGTGGCGAAAAACTAAAGGGCGGAAGAATAATGTCTATGTTCAACACCCAGTGCATCTGCATGGAATGCAAGATGAAAGAAATACAAAGAGCCGACTATGAGGATGCAGTAAACGCAGATTGTAAAGAAATTAAAAAAGGTAATTACAACTTTAAAGGTATCGAAGAAGAAAAATAAAACTGAAAATAATCATGAAAAGAAGCTTTCAAATGAAGGCTTCTTTTTATGTTCAAATATATTAAGGGGGTGGCGGATATTCGAAAACTTAAAAAATATACACCGACAAAATTTAAAGCAGCAGATTCAGTCTACGATAAATCCTCCGCCGACTTTGCAGTAGCATTTATACAGGCACTCTCCCACACCAAAGGCACATGGGCAGGTAAACCCTTTGAGCTTATTGATTGGCAAGAGCAGATTGTCAGGGATGTATTTGGTATTCTTAAACCTAATGGATATAGACAGTTTAATACTGCTTATGTTGAAATACCAAAAAAGATGGGTAAAAGCGAACTTGCGGCTGCTGTTGCTCTACTCTTAACCTGCGGTGATAATGAGGAAAGAGCCGAAGTTTATGGATGTGCTGCAGACAGAAATCAAGCATCCATAGTTTTTAATGTTGCAGCCGATATGGTTCGTATGTGTCCGGCTTTGACAAAGCGTGTGAAAATTCTTGATTCAACCAAGAGACTTATTTATCAACCAACAGGTAGTATTTATCAAGTGTTGTCAGCTGATGTAAGCAACAAGCATGGCTTTAACACCCATGGTGTTGTATTTGATGAACTTCATACACAGCCTAATCGGAAATTATACGATGTTATGACTAAGGGTAGCGGAGATGCAAGGACGCAACCCCTGTATTTTCTTATAACCACGGCAGGAGATAATCAGAACAGCATTTGCTGGGAAGTACATCAGAAGGCTGTTGATATTATAAATGGCAGAAAACATGACCCTACCTTCTACCCTGTTATTTTTGGGGCTGCCTTAGAGGATGATTGGACTGATCCAAAAGTATGGAAGAAAGCGAATCCATCACTTGGAATCACAGTCACTATGGATAAAGTTAAAGCTGCTTTTGAATCAGCAAGGCAAAACCCTGCTGAAGAAAACAGCTTCCGACAGCTAAGACTTAATCAGTGGGTCAAGCAGGCTATACGTTGGATGCCCATGGATAAATGGGATGCCTGTACTTTTGCAGTAGATCCTGAAGCTCTTAAAGGACGTGTATGTTACGGTGGACTTGACCTCTCCTCCTCTACTGACATCACAGCATTTGTACTGCTCTTTCCCCCACTTGATGAAGATGACAAATACATTATTCTTCCCTACTTCTGGATACCGGAAGACAACATTGACTTAAGAGTTAGGCGTGACCATGTAAATTATGACATATGGAAGAAACAAGATTTTCTTAAAACTACCGAAGGAAATGTTGTTCATTACGGTTTTATTGAAAGTTTTATTGAAGAACTTGGTATGAAATATAACATTCGTGAGATTGCCTTTGATAGATGGGGTGCTGTGCAAATGACGCAGAACCTTGAAGGATTAGGTTTTACTGTTGTGCCCTTCGGTCAGGGGTTTAAAGATATGAGTCCACCTACAAAAGAGTTGATGAAGCTTACCTTGGAACAAAAAATAGCTCATGGTGGGCATCCGGTGCTTAGATGGATGATGGATAATATCTTTATCCGTACTGATCCTGCAGGAAATATAAAGCCGGATAAGGAAAAGAGTACTGAAAAAATAGATGGAGCTGTGGCCACGATTATGGCACTTGATAGGGCGATAAGGAATGGAAGCAACATAGGTGGTAGTGTTTATGATGAAAGAGGAATTTTAATATTGTAATACAATAAGGTTGAAAGTAATACAATTATAAATATTGTAAAAATAATAATTGACAAATAATACAAATATATCTATAATGTTGTTATAGAGAGGTGATTGTATGACTGAACAAAAAAATGAAATTATACTTTTATCTGACATAAAAGATAAAACAACTGTTAGTGCAAGGGTTAACAGTTATGTTGTTGACATGTACAAGGAAAGTGAAATACCAATAAGCATGGTTATTGAAAGCGGTCTTGTACATTTTATGAAGCTTGATGATGAGGAAAAAATAAAATTTATAAGCCAAAATTTAATTGATAATGTAAAAGTAAAAGAATTAAAAAAACCGAAAAATTCGTGGAAAAATATGCTTGAGAAGAATTTAAAAGATTTCTCAATCCCTGTAACTTTAATAAGCAGTTTAATAGCAGGTGTTGGTGTGGCAGCAGTTGCAACAATTGGTGGATTTTTAACAACATTGGATAAAAAAAAATTAACGGATGAAGAATAGAATTATTTATTAAATAGATAAACTTGATGAGGAGGTGAATAAGATGAGTGAACTAATTAATCCATTGATTAACGCTGCAGTACCCGGTATTAAAAAGAATATTTGTATATATGGTGGAAAGCTTATTGCCGGAGGCTTAGTTTTAGGTGCTATAGCTTATTTTGGTAAGGAGTTTGTTGATAGTATACCTATTGGCAGTGAAGAAAATAATGAGTTAGATGATTTTGACGGGATGGATGAACTTGAAGATGTATAATAAAAAAAGAAAATATATTTAGAAAAACTGCTAATATTTATTTTTACTTAGCAGTTTTTTTATGTCGATTTTCAGGAGGTAAACAGATGCAAATACCAATATTAAATAGATTTTTTAAATCAAGAGATAAACCACAAAACAGCTTATCAGGAAGCCGCTACAGCTTCTTCTTCGGTGGAACAACAGCCGGAAAACAAGTCAATGAGCATACAGCTATGCAAATGACAGCAGTATACTCCTGTGTAAGAATACTTGCTGAAACAGTGGCCTGTCTCCCCCTGCATGTTTACAAATACAATAATTTAGGAGGAAAAGAAAAATATTTAAAACACTCCTTATATAAACTGCTCCATGATGAACCAAACCCAGAGATGACTTCATTTTCGTTTAGAGAAACGCTTATGAGTCATCTTTTATTATGGGGCAATGCATATGCTCAGATTATAAGAAATGCCCGGGGTGAAGTAATCGCTCTCTACCCTTTAATGCCAAATAAAATGACAGTCGACCGTGATAAAAATGGTCGGCTCTTTTATTTGTACCAAAGAAATACAGAGGATGTGCCAACATTAGGCAAAGATAGTTTAATTTATCTTGATCCTTCTGATGTTTTGCATATCCCGGGTATAGGTTTTGACGGATTGGTTGGCTACTCCCCCATTGCAATGGCTAAAAATGCTGTGGGTTTATCTATGGCTACTGAAGAATATGGAGCAAAGTTCTTTGCAAATGGTGCTACTCCGGGCGGTGTATTGGAACATCCCGGCACTATTAAAGACCCGCAGAAGGTGAAAGAAAGTTGGAACATGGCATATCAAGGCTCTGCAAATTCTCACCGAGTAGCTGTTCTTGAAGAAGGTATGAAATACCAGCCAATAGGTATTTCTCCTGAACAGGCACAGTTTTTAGAAACAAGAAAGTTTCAAATAAATGAAATTGCACGCATTTTCAGAATACCTCCACACATGCTTGCAGACCTTGAGAAATCTTCTTTTTCAAATATTGAGCAGCAATCATTGGAGTTTGTAAAATACACCCTTGACCCGTGGATAATTAGATGGGAACAAACTATGTGTCGTTCACTTCTCAGGGAAAGTGAAAAACCGGAGGTATTTATTAAATTTAATGTAGATGGTCTTCTGCGTGGCGATTATGTAAGTCGTATGAATGGTTATGCAACCGCAAGACAGAATGGCTGGATGAGTGCCAATGATATTCGTGAGCTTGAAAATTTAGACCGTATCTCTGCTGAACTTGGCGGTGATTTATATCTCATTAACGGTGCAATGACTAAATTACAGGACGCAGGTGCGTTCGCAAAAACTACAGAAAGAGAGGAAACTAAATGAAGAAATTCTGGAACTGGGTTAAGGATGAAGATTCCGGAACCCGAACCCTTTACCTTGACGGTGTAATAGCCGAAGAATCATGGTTTGATGATGATGTCACCCCTAAAGCATTTAAAGATGAATTAAATGCAGGTGAGGGTGACATTGTTATTTGGCTTAATTCACCCGGTGGTGATTGTATTGCAGCAAGTCAAATTTACACCATGCTCATGGACTACAAAGGAAATGTAACTATAAAAATCGACGGTATTGCTGCTTCTGCCGCTTCAGTAATTGCCATGGCAGGAACAACTGTTTTAATGGCTCCCACTGCTCTGATGATGATGCATAATCCCCTGACAATAGCAATTGGCGATAGTGAGGAAATGCAAAAGGCTGTTTCTATGCTATCAGAAGTAAAAGAAAGCATCATCAATGCTTATGAAATAAAAACTGGGCAATCTCGAGCAAAGCTCTCCCGACTTATGGATGCTGAAACTTGGCTTAATGCTAACAAAGCTATTGAGCTTGGTTTTGCAGATGACATTTTAACAGATGAGAAAAAACGAGTGCAAAAAGATGATTTTACTTATGCTTTCAGCCGCAGAGCTGTTACAAATTCGTTACTTAATAAAGTGTGTCCTAACAAAACAAAAAAAGGTACATCCGCTGATTCGCTTGAAAGGCGGCTAAACAACATCATTCATTAATTAGGAGGAAAATACTATGAACAAGATTTTAGAACTGCGCGAAAAACGTGCAAAAGCATGGGATGCTGCTAAGGCATTCTTAGATACAAAACGTGGAAATGATGACCTTATTTCTGCTGAAGATGAAGCAACATACAACAAAATGGAGGCCGATGTCATTGCTCTTGGTAAGGAAATAGACCGCTTGGAAAAACAAGCAATACTTGATGCAGAGTTAAATGCTCCTACCTCTAATCCATTGACAGGAAAGCCTAAACTTCCCAACATGGAGGAAAAGACAGGCAGGGCATCTGATGAATATAAAAAAGCATTCTGGAATGCTATGCGTACTCGTGCCGGTGAAGGACTTGATGTTACCATAAGAAACGCTCTTCAAGTTGGTACTGACACCGAGGGTGGATACTTAGTACCCGATGAGTTTGAAAGAACTCTTATAGAGGCACTTGAGGAAGAAAATATCTTCCGTAAATTAGCCAATGTTATTACTACTTCCACCGGGGACAGAAAAATTCCCGTGGTAGCCTCTAAAGGCACCGCATCATGGGTAGATGAAGAGGGTGCAATCCCTGATAGTGATGACAGTTTCGGTCAAGTATCAATCGGTGCATATAAACTTGGCACATTGATAAAAGTTTCAGAAGAACTTCTCAATGACAGTGTGTTTAATCTTGAATCCTATATTTCTAAAGAATTTGCAAGACGTATAGGTAACAAAGAAGAAGAAGCATTTTTCTCTGGTGATGGCACAGGAAAACCAACAGGTATTCTTGCAGCAACCGGTGGCGCTCAACTTGGTGTAACAACTGCTGGTGCTACAGCTATTACTCTTGATGAAATTTTAGATTTATTCTATTCATTAAAAGCACCATACAGAAATAAGTCGGTATTCGTCATGAATGATGCTACCGTAAAGGCAATACGCAAACTAAAAGATGGTCAAGGTCAGTATCTATGGCAGCCATCTCTACAGGCGGGTACTCCTGATACAATACTAAACAGACCTATATACACATCAGCCTATGTTCCGGCCATTGCTTCAGCTGCTAAGACTATTGTATTTGGTGACTTAAGCTATTACTGGGTTGCAGACCGTCAAGGTCGTGTATTTAAGAGATTAAATGAACTCTATGCTGTAACAGGTCAAGTAGGCTTTGTAGCTACTCAGCGTGTTGATGGAAAGCTTATTCTTCCTGAAGCCGTTAAGGTGCTTCAGCAAAAAGCGTAACGGAGGTGTCTTATGAGCTATAACACTAAAAATTATACAGAGCAAGGTGGAGATAAAACCATCATAGGCGGTACTCTTGAAATTAATAAAGGAGCCTCAGTAAAGGGGCTTCCTGCAGCTAAAAACCAAGTTGCAAGCACTGCAACTACTGTATCAGGTTTAAAGGATAACTTTAATGAACTTCTTCTTAAACTTAAAGATTCAGGATATATGGTACCTGATGACTGGAATGTGTCTGTTGCAAAAATTTCAACACCCTCCGGTGAAGAGCTCATTGCAAATCAAAGCAAGGTTACAGATATATCCATTAAAGATGACGTTATTACTGTGTCTGTAAATGATGATGAACTTGTAGCATTCCCCAGTGCCAATCTGGAACAAGGTACACATAAGTGGATTGGCATGAATATTACAACAGGGCTACCTGATATTACAGCAGTAAAATACAACGGTTATCAGCTTACATCTGATGATGTAACAGAGGCTGCTTCAGTTGGAGGATCTGCTGGCGATATTGTAATGTGGCTTAAATGTGATGAAATTATTGATACACCAAAAATCTTCTCGCTATGGGCTTCAGGATATGGCGAAACCACTTGTATGGTTATTATAGAAAACTGATGAAAGGCGGTGGTTAATAATGACACTATTAGAAAAAGTCAAAGCAAACCTTATTCTCGAGCACAGTGAAGATGATGAACTTCTTCAGATGTACATTACCACCGCTGTAAAGTACGCTGAGAGCTATCAGCATCTTTCGGAAAACTTTTATGCAGATAATCAAATGCCTCCTACAACCGAACAAGCAGTAATAATGCTGTCCTCCCACTTTTATGAATCGAGGGATGGCAGCACAGGAGGTTTTTACTCAGATAATGTTCAAGCCGCAGAGCAGGTATGGAATACGGTAAATCTGCTCTTAAGGCTTGACCGGGATTGGAAGGTGTAGCCTATGAGTTTTGGTAAAATGAATACCTTTATAGACATAGTGGAGAAAGAAACAGTTAAAGATTCTGAGGGTTTTTCTGCTGAAACCGACATGATTATTACTTCGGTATGGGCATATAGAGAAAGGCGTCATGGAACTGTGAAGTGGGCTAACAGAACCACTTTCTCAGTTGCTACAGACCTTTTCCGTTTTCGCTCTATTCCCGGTGTTAAGGTTACGACTGCTATGATTATTGCCATAGATGATGAACGATTTGAAATAACCTCCGTTGAGGATGTGAAAAATCGAGGAATGTATATTGAGGTGCTTGCAAAGGAGGTGAAGCCAAGTGGCTAAGGCTGTTATGAAAATGCCTGAGGAATTTCTTTTAAAGATTTCAAAGCTTGGTGATAAAACCGATGAAATAATTCCTAAGGTCCTTGAAGCCGGTGGCAAAGTTGTAGAAGAGAAGGTTAAGTCTAATTTACAAAGTATTATTGGCACTAATATAAAAGAAGAAAGTCGTTCCACAGGTGAACTTGTTTCATCCCTTGGTGTTTCCCCTGCTCTTATTGATAAGAACGGCAACTCTAATGTCAAAGTTGGTTTTTCCGAGCCACGTTCAGATGGAAAAAGCAATTCAATGATTGCCAGTGTTTTGGAATACGGGAAAAGTGGTCAGCCACCTAAACCCTTTCTAAAACCGGCTAAATCAGCAAGTAGGAAGGCGTGTATAAATGCCATGATTGAGGTATTTGACAAGGAGGTAGAAAATTTATGAGTGTGTTGGAAGAATTAAATACCCTTATTTCGCATTTAGTTCCAATAGAGACCGGGGTGTTTTCAGATACTCCCCCTGATAAATATATGGTTATTACTCCCCTTGTAGATACTTTTGAGCTTCACGGAGATAATTCTGCCGGGTATGAAATACAGGAAGCAAGACTATCCATCTTTGTTAAGGGTAATTATACACAACTTAAAAAAACAATTGTCTGTGCTCTATTGAGTGCAGACTTTACCATAACAGACCGCCGGTACAACGGTCATGAAGATGATACCGGCTTTCACCATTATGCCATTGATGTGGCAAAATTATATAAATTGGAGGTATAAAAATGGCAACGATAGGACTTGATAGTTTATATTATTCAAAGATTACTGAAGGAACTGACGAGATAGAAACATATGCAGAACCGGTTAAACTTGCAAAAGCAATAAAGGCTGACTTATCCATTGAACTTGCAGAGGCAATTCTTTATGCGGATGATGGTGCTGCAGTTGTAGTTAAAGAATTTAAGAATGGGAAGCTTTCACTTGGAATTGATGATATTGGTTCAACTGCTGCAGGGGATTTGACTGGGGCTAAGATTGATGATAATAAGGTTCTTATTTCAACGAGTGAAGACGGAGGCGAACCAGTGGCTATAGGATTCAGGGCAAAGAAAGCAAACGGAAAGTACAGATATTTCTGGCTTTACAAAGTCAAATTCGGAATACCCGCAACAAATCTTCAGACTAAAGGAGATAGTATAACATTTCAGACACCTACTATTGAAGGCACTGTTATGAGAAGAAATAAGGTTGATACCAATGGAAACCATCCATGGAAAGCTGAAGTAAATGAGGATGATACAGGAGTTTTATCTGAGACTATATCAGGATGGTTTACAGAAGTTTATGAACCAGAATTTACCGTTGCACCATAGGAGGTACTGTTAAATGAATGATGAAAGAAGCAGCAAGATTACAATAGGAGGAGTTGAGTATACCCTTATATTGACTACAAGAGCTACTAAGGAAATTGCTAAAAGATATGGCGGTCTTGAAAACTTAGGTGAAAAGTTAATGAAGTCAGAGAACTTTGAAATGGCTCTTGATGAAATTGTATGGCTTATCACTCTTCTCGCAAATCAAAGTTTATTGATTCATAATTTGCAGAACAAGGATGATAAGAAAGAGCTTCTAAAAGAAGAGGATGTTGAGATACTTACCTCTCCCCTTGAATTAGCAACATACAAGGAGGCAATTATTGAGGCTATGTTTAAAGGCACAAAACGATATGTAGAATCAGAGGAAGCTGAATCAAAAAACGAATTGGTCGAGTAAGCGATGAAGAATTGTTT
>JGI24712J26585_10003809_pt1 | contig 11788 bp, 9 predicted proteins | sample BioPla3DNA2_FD_26585 | JGI IMG/M metagenome (IMG submission 26585)
ACTTCTCATATTTGAGCGAAACCTCGCGAAACACGTCCGCGACGTTCTTCCCGATTGGGCTGCCGAGTGGGAATTGCCTCGATGCAGTGCAGTTTTCATCACGGGAACCACATTTATCAATAAAACGATAGACCACCTGCTAGAGCTTTGCAAGGGTCGTGTCGTCATCATAGGCCCTTCTACTCCACTGTGGCCTAAATTGCTGCTTCCCTCTCGTCGATCGAGGGGTGTTGATGGACTTTTTGGCGTGAAGGTCTGCGAACCAGAGCGCGTGTTTCAAATAATTAGCGAGGGCGGAGGCACGCGATCCTTTTTGAGCAATGGGGCCACAAAGGCAGCATTGGTTTATGATAATCTGTAAGCCTTTGGAGATTTGCAGATTAAATTGTATCTTAAGATTTTTTAAGCAAAACCCTTTTATCTCCAACCCGCCTCGTTATTCCTCGGGCGTCAAAGTCCTCAAGCAGCGGAAGTATGTATTTTCTGCTGGCGTTGGTAGCATCGCGCACCGAAGCTATGGTTATTTCAGAAAGCGAACGCAATATAGTCAGTGCCTGATTTTCGACGTTTCGTGAGAGCAAAAATTCGCCACCTATTACCCTAAGTTGACCGCTTTGCCTCACGACGTCCAAAACCCGATTTAACTTTCCCTTGTCCCATTTTAACTCTTTCATTGCCTCTTCGAGGGACGGAAATTGAAAGCCCCTTTCATCGCAGTAAGCCAGCAACCTTTCTATATCCTCTAACATGCTTTCGTCAAGCTCTGGAAAAGTTCCAGAAAGCCTTGCTATTTCTCCATCCACTTCGATAACGCCATGGCTTGCGAGCATCTTCAACAATTCCTGGGATTGTTTTTTCGTCAGGGGAAGTTTCATAAAAGATATCAAGTCTGAAGCCTTCATCCCCGCCAAATGAGGGTTCTTTTTGTGAAACTGCTCCAGCAAGCTGCGAAGATTGTCTTTTATAGCTTCGTAATACGCAGATGACATCACTAAGGGCTGATCTCCACATTCAATGAACATCACGCTTGAATCTTTTGCAATTGACTTTAACATGTCTTCCAGTTGTTGGGGAGTTTGCTGGGTTAGTGTTACGGCTTCGCTAAATTGCAACAAACCGTAACGTTCTATGATTGCTGTAATTTTTGAGGTCAAACTTGATGTACTGGCAAGTTTATTCAAAAAACCTGCGAGTTCGTTTCTGGCCTTCCTGCCCTTTGGCTTTTTATCATAGGGGAAAAGGACTTCGCCTCCTCCTATGGTACGCAAGGGAGCATGAGATCTGATTACAAAACGCTGGCCAATGAGTGCAACGACGGGCTCGCTTAACACTGCTTGCGCTAAGGCATCGTCCCCTGGGGTTATCTTTGCATCACTCAAGAGTGCGACTCTTGCCATTACCTCAGAAGTCCCTATATGAAAGTGAACCTGTTGCCAGTGTTTTAAAGGTTCAGGTGCGGAGGAAAGAAGGATTAGTTTCACATCAAGACACTGCGTAGTTTTAAATAAGTTCTTCGTGCATACCACGTCGCCACGCTCAAGCTCTGTGGATTTAACGTCAGGCAAGTTTAACGCTGACCTTTGCCCTGCTAGAGCTTCACTGACAGGTTTGCCGTGCACCTGTATCGAACGCACCTTCGAGGTTTTACCCAAGGGCAATACGTCCACCGTATCGTCAACATGTATTTTTCCCTTATATACTGTTCCCGTAACAACGGTACCAAAACCTGCTATCGGAAAGCTCCTGTCAATGGGCATGAAAAAAGGGCCATCCGTATCGCGAGCCCTTAGTTTATCTACTGTGGCGTCAATGACTTCAAGCAAATGATCCAGATTCATGCCCGTTATCGCAGAAACGCAAATTATTGGCTTGTCCTCGAGGAACGTCCCTTTAACTAAATCCTTTACATCTAATTTTGCGAGTTCAAGCGTGTCCTCATCGACCAGGTCTGCCTTAGTTATGGCGACTAATCCCTCTTTAATTCCAAGCAACGATAGAATCTCAAGGTGCTCCCTTGACTGAGGCATGACTCCCTCGTCAGCTGCAACGACGAAGATGACAGCATCAATCCCGGCTGCACCAGCAACCATTTGCCTGATGAAACGCTCATGTCCCGGAACGTCTATGATGCTTATGATTCGGCCACTGGGAAGTTCAAGAGGTGCAAAACCGAGCTCAATGGTGATGCCTCGTTTTTTTTCTTCGATGAGTCTGTCGCAATCAACGCCGGAGAGGGCTTTTATAAGCGTCGTTTTCCCGTGATCTATATGGCCTGCCGTCCCGAAGACGATGGTTGTTTCCCTGGGGTCTGCCATTAAATATTCCTCCATGTTTCGGCTTTGGAAATTAAAAGGTCGTCCTCCCCAGGCCTCATCGTTCGAACGTGAAAGATTACTCTTTCTTGATCGACGTTGGCTATAACGGGAGGTTCCAGTTGTCTTAGAAAAGCCGTAAACCTCGAGGGCCCTATTTCTTCGGGTGGCGCAATGGCGACCCCAAAACCGCTTAATTCATCGTCAGGAAACGCTCCTCCGCCGACTACGTCTTTTACTTCAATAACGTCGATATTCCAGCCTTTCTCGCTAATCAATAATTCCCTCAATGAATTCGCCAGATTTTCTGCCCTCATCTTTAAGTCATTTGGATCTACCATGAGCATGGTAAGTGTGGGAATTTTTGAATGCTCTTCCCTTAAATATAGCCTTAAAGTAGCCTCAAGTGCCGCCAGGGTCATTTTGTCCACTCTTAAAGCGCGAAGCATGGGGTGTTTTTTAAGCTTTGCAATTACGTCCTTTTTTCCTACGATACCGCCGATCTGGGGTCCGCCAAGCAGTTTGTCGCCGGAAAAGGTTACGATGTCTACGCCATCTTTTATGCATTGGCCAATGGTCGGCTCTCCCTTTAGGCCATAGGTTGATAAATCCACCAAAGTGCCACTTCCAAGATCTTCCATTACCAACAATCCTCTTGAATGGGCAAGATTTGCAAGGTCTTCTCTTGCCACTTCCGAGTAAAATCCTACTATTCTGTAATTGGAAGGGTGAACTTTCAGTATTAACCTGGTTTCTTCCGTTATCGCCCTTTCGTAATCGTAAAGGTGCGTCCTATTCGTCGTACCAACTTCTACCATTTTTGCCCCTGAAAGGGCCATTATATCGGGGATCCTAAATGACTCTCCTATTTCGATTAATTCACCTCGCGAGATGATGATTTCTCCATCTGAGGCAAGCGCCGTTAGGCACATTAGGACGGCACCCGCATTGTTGTTTACCACTAGTGCCGCCTCTGCTCCCGTTAATTGGCACAAAAGCCATTCAACATGGTCGTATCTGTGTCCTCTTTTGCCCGNTTCAAGGTTATACTCGAGGTTGGTGTAGCACCTTGACGCATCGTGGACGGACGCTATTGCTTCNTCGGCCAGACAGGATCTGCCCAAGTTCGTATGCACTATGACCCCTGTTGCATTAATGACGGGCCTCATGCTTTTTTTTGAGGATTTCTCCAGGGTCTTTTTGACATCGCTCATTAATCTTTCGATGTCCACTTCCTTCGCCTCGCCGCTGAGCATGCTTGCCCTAAAGTCTTCGAGCATGCTTTCGATGAGCGATTTTACGGCTTTACGCCCAATCATCGGATAGTAATCTTGCACCCATTCTAAGGACAATATTTTGTCCATGGACGGGATACTGCGTAAATATCTGCTGACATCTTCGCTCATTTTTTAATAATCACTATCCTTTTGGCCAAAAATAAGACTCGCGCCGCACTGTATAATTTTAACTTTAAAACTATACTAAAACTATAGCCCATAGACTATTGTGCAAGATCTACCAAGGCGTTAAGCAGAACATCGCAACCGGTCTTTAAGTCTTCGTATTCAGTGTCTTCTTCTGGTGCATGGCTTATCCCCTCGATGCTTGGAACGAATATCATTCCAACGTCTGTCACTTCCGTTAGCAGTGCCGAATCGTGACCAGCTCCGCTATTCATCCTTAAGAAATTGACATTGAGTTTTTCAGCGACCCTTTGTATGACCGAAACTACTTTCTCAGACAGTTTAACAGGATCCGACTCGCCAACCAAGTTTACCGAATATTGCAGTCCCCGCTCGTCTGATATCCTTTTTACCTCTTCCTTGATCAGTTGCTCTACCCTTTGGATTCCTTCTGTTTTTATGTCGCGAATATCGATTGTGAAGGTTACCTTTCCAGGAATGACGTTGGTGACGTTTGGGAAACACCAAATTTTTCCGACGGTTGCGACTGTAGTGTCAAAGGCTTCGTGCTTTGCACAGTGTTCGACGAAGGATATTATATTGCTTGCGGCGACAAGTGCGTCTCGCCTCAAGTTCATGGGCGTGGTGCCTGCGTGATTTGCCTTTCCCGTCAACGTGACCGCAAGTTGTTTAATTCCTACTATCGCCTCAACTATGCCAAGAGGAATTGATTTGGTATATAAGACGTTGCCCTGTTCNATGTGAAGTTCAAGCAATGCTTTTACGTCACCCTTGCGAAGNACGTAATCTTCAAGCTCATCCGGGTTTAACCCAAAGTTTTTAGNAGCTTCGTAAAAAGAAAGGCCCTCATCGTTGGTTAAATTCTTAAGGTCTTCAACGGTGTACTTGCCAACTAAGGCCTTGCTTCCGATCAAACCGCCTTGCTTCCGATCAAACCACCTCCGAAGGAGGCGCCCTCCTCCTCCACGAAGGCAATGAATTCGAGCGAATGTCTTATGGGAACGTTTTGTTCCTTTATTACAGTAAGTGCTTCCAATGCAGCTACGACGCCTGCTGCTCCGTCAAGTTTGCCACCGTACAGCACAGTGTCAATGTGAGAGCCACACATAATGGGAGGAGCGCCTGGATCGGAACCTTTAAGCTTGGCCCTAAAGTTACCTACCGGGTCAATCATAACTTCAAATCCCATGGATTCACAGGCTTTTGACAGAAAATCCAAAGCCTTTCTGTGCTCGGGCGAAAAAGATAGCCTTGTGTAACCCTTTCCCGGTGTCGAATTAAAGCTGCTTAATGTTTCAAGGTTATGCTTGATCCTCTCAAGGTTTGTCTCAAGCACGCGCTCTCACCTCTCTAGCTTTGATTTAAATAGTCAAGAGCATACTGGACGTAAAGGGCAACTCCTATCTCTAAAGCATCTTCGTCTATGTTGAAATTGGGATGATGATGGGGGTATGTAGTCTTTTTTTCCTCGTTGCCGATGCCCACCAGGGCTAAAGCTCCAGGGGCTTTCTTTAGAAATTCTGCAAAATCTTCTCCGCCCATGACCTTCTCGTATTCAATTAGGCCGTCCTTGCCCAGTATTTTTTCGACCGCTCTTTTCGCTAAAGCGGAACACTCAGGATCGTTAATGACTGGAGAGGTGGCAAATTGATAATTCAAATGAGCCTCTGCCCTATANCCCGCAGCGACGNTTTTTGCCATCCTCTCTATGGCTTGGGGCAATACATCTTTAATTTTAGGATTAAAATAACGATTTGTGCCCTCCAATTTAGCTTCCGAGGCAAGTACGTTAAACCTTGTACCCGCTACTAACTTTCCTACAGTTACGACTACGGGCTCTAGGGGAGATAACTCCCGGCTTACTATGGTTTGAAGCGCCATTACAATGTCCGAGGCCGCAACAAGAGCGTCAACACCCTCGTGAGGCGCCGAACCATGCCCTCCCTTTCCACTAACTGTGATGTCAAAGACGTCGACAGCGGCCATCCTAGGTCCCGCCTCGACCGAGATTTTGCCCATGGGCAGCCCGCTCCAAAGATGTATGGCAAATACGCTGTCAACGCCCTCCATTACTCCGTCATCTATCATCTTTAAGGCACCTTGTGCAGTTTCTTCCGCAGGTTGAAAGAACAATTTTACACTGCCCTTCAGCTCGTTTTTGATCATCGATAAAACTTTGGCCGCTCCTAAAAGCATGGCAGTATGTCCATCATGTCCACAGGCGTGCATGAGTCCATCTGTCTTCGATTTATACGGTATATCGTTTTTTTCGTAAACCTCCAGGGCATCCATATCAGCCCTCAAGGCAACGGTCTTGCCGGGTTTTTCTCCTTTTATGATGCCAACAACTCCCGTACCTCCTGCCGTTGTGTGAGGTATACCAAGTTTATCTAGCTCTTCTTTGACTCTCTTAGAAGTCCTAAATTCCTCGCCAGACCTTTCCGGATACATATGAAACTCCCTTCTAAGATCGATAACGTAGTCCTTAACATTCTTTACTAACGCTCTAACGTCCATTTTTGCGAGTGCACCTCCAACATGGTTTTAAAGTAATTTTATAGCAAGTTGACGAATATGCCTGCCAAAACAACCGAAGCTACAGTAACCGTTGTAAATCCGCCAACCAACATTTTGGGAAGCAGGGAATCCATTAAAAATTTGAATTCCTCGGGATTTTCAGCCAAAGCCTTGGAAGCTTCCTCCGTCAGGACGTAATTAGGAGGGAAACCATACAAAGCGGTTAAAGCACAAGCAAATGCCATTTCTTTGGAATAACCTAATAACTTGCCTAAGGACATTGACAGTATCGCCATCCCGAGGACGCCTATAATTATTATCCCAAAAAGCGGACCAACCAATCTAATGATCATATCCGGCGTAGCCTCCGCCAGGCCCGCAAAAATAAAAGCCATCAAAGTTGTCATCATGAAGCCAAATGAATTGGACAGCTCCAAAGGCCTTCGTTCGATGAAGCCTATTTCGGCAGCAATAACGCCGTAAATTAAACAAATTACGAAGCGGGAAACGACCTCATTAATGGCTGTGGCTGTCATGGCTGATGCCCAGGCTACAAGCCCGAGTTTTAAAAGGTACATATAAGTTGTCCTGTACTTCGAGGGCACCTGGGGGACAATTTGTATCTTAGACGGTTTAATTATAGGATTGACACTTTCCGATGCCAGGATTTTATCGACCTTGATCTCACCGCTTCTATAGGCAGACAACAATCTCTTGCCCTCACGTTTCAGCGCGAGAGCTGTCAAAGGATACCCAAAAAAGCCCTGCGAGACGTACATTACAATGGCTAAAACGGAAAGCTCCAAAAGTCCCTTGCTCATTGCCGCTTCCTGCATCATTAAAGCCGCTACAATCCCTCCCGTGAGAGGAGGCGTGGCAATGACAACTGCATCCCATCCGAATAAATATTTGCCTAAAGTCATGGTTCCAAGTGCTATTCCAACTATACCGGCTAAAGAAACTGCTACAGTTTTCCATTGCGCTGCCAGTTCCTTGATGTTAAGCATAGTGCCCATATGGACCAGCAGCAAGTACATGGATAAAGTTGCAAGTGGTTGACCTAAACATGCCAAATCAATAAGATTTTTTGGTAAAATTGTCCAGAAACCCAATAAGAATATGACTGCTGACACGAAAACCGATGGCACAAAGGCCTTTGTCTTGACCGAAACAACATCGCCAATGTAGAGAATAAGCAAAACTGTGGCAAAGGCAGCAATAAGATCAAAGCTCATGAAAACATCCTCCCTTTAGTTTAGTTTTGAAATTTATTTGTTTATATTGTTATTTTGTATACTGTTATTATTTCATATTCTCATATGCATTATTTTATCTTATCTTTTTAACGCTCAAAAAAGCTTAAAAGCTTGGCGTATCAAGCTTTTAAGCGCATATGACAATCATTAGCAAGCATAGCGCATCGATCAGCTGATATAACATAGCACTATAATATAATATGACTTATCTTATAGTAACATATGTCATTTTCCGTAATTTTACCTAATCTGTCAATAGTTTGTTTTTTGGTATTGCTACTTGTTATACAACTTACGAATGTTTTAAACGATGCTAAAATCGAGTTAAAACAAATGCAAATTAACCAAATAAGCCGGTTCAAAAATGATTTAAGGATTGTTATTTTAACTAATTTTAAAAATTAAACAAAATGAGAGGGGATTTGGAATGCCGATAGGATCAACGGATGCGTTAATAGTTGTGGATGTCCAGGTGGATTTTTGCCCGGGCGGTAGTTTGTCAGTGCCGGGTGGTGACGAGATAGTTTCCGTTGTAAACCAACTTGTAAAATTATTTGAAAAACGGGGTGGTCTTGTTGTATTTTCGCGGGATTGGCACCCAAAAAATCATGTGAGCTTTAAAGACCAAGGAGGCCCCTGGCCGGTTCATTGCGTGCAGAATACTAAGGGTGCCGAGTTTCATCCCGAACTTTATATCCCCGATTCTGCCATCATCGTGAGCAAAGCCACGGAAGCTTCAAAGGAAGCATACTCAGCCTTTGACGACACTGAGCTGGCTGAAACCCTAAAAGAAGCCGGGGTTAAACGAATTTTCCTATGTGGCTTGGCGACTGACGTTTGCGTGAAGTCAACGGCAATCGATGCGGTAAAGTTGGGATACGAGGTTTATGTGGTCGAGGACGCTTCACGGGGCATAACAAAAGAAGGCGTCGAAAAAAGCTTAGAAGAAATGAAAAAAGCCGGCATAAATATCATCGAAAGCTCTCAAATCAAACAAGCTTAAGTTAAATTTCAACATGCTCCGATAAGCAAACGTTTAAAATCTACGTTGCAAAAACCGGCATTTGCGAGGCCCTTTTTGACAAACTAAACTACTCAAAGGGAGTGAAAAAGCATGAGGGTTGTTGACGCACGGGGGCTAGTTTGCCCGAAACCAGTTATATTGACGAAACAGGCCATAGATTCAGGCGAAAAAGAAATCGAAGTTCTCGTTGATAATGACGTTTCCTTTCAAAACGTCAAGCGGTTCCTCAAATCACGCGGGTACAGCGTTATCGAGGATATAAAGCAAGATGACGGGACGTACGTCATTCGTGGGAAATATGAAGGGCCATCAGAAGACCCAACCGAGAGGCGCCAAACAGCATCTTTAACTTCAACGCCTTCAGCACAAAATGATAAAAAATCCATAGGAATTTTAATCCTGTCAGACACGCTTGGCAGGCCAAATGACGGATTAGGCGAGGTGCTCATGAAAAGCTTTCTGGGCGTATTGCTTGAGGAAGACGAGCCGCCCGTAGTTTTAGCGCTCATGAACGAAGGTGTGCTCCTGGCTTTGCCGGAAAATAGCGCGTGCGACATATTAAAGGACTTAGAGGAAAAGGGGACGACCATACTTGTATGTGGAACGTGCACCAATCATTTTGGGGTAACAGAAAAAGTCGCGGTGGGAACCATTTCTAATATGTTCCAAATAACGGAAGCCGTGATGGAGGTTGATAAGGCCCTGATTTACGGTTAAAGAATAGGAGTTGATAAGCAGGGATTGTGGCAAAGAGCTTTACTACAAAAACTGTTCCCACAGGGAATTTGCCACGCGAAAGCCCTTGGCTGAGAACGCGTGCTTTCCTTGAATGGTTTTTTTACAATCTTCAGGAAGCAGATGCCATACCTGAAGGAACTTCTTGTATGCCTGCCATCCCCATTTCCTTCTGAAAGCACGAGCGGATACGCCCCACATTGTCCTTAAGGCAAGCATCGCCGATTCCGCGGCTGCCTTTTCATTTGGCAAGATCTCTTCATAAACGATGGGAAATTCACCCCTAGAAATACTATCGGCATAGAGCTTGATGTCACTGGCATTGCCGTATCTGTATCCGTTTAGATAACCCCACGCGCTCGGTCCGATTCCTAAGAAGTTTCCGCCCTGCCAATAGGCAATGTTGTGCCTGCACCAGTGACGAGGCAAGGAAAAGCTAGCTATTTCATATTGAATAAATCCCCTTTTAGGCAGGTACCATTGAGCAAACCTGTATAAAGGATATCCTTCCGTTAAACCCTCAGGTGGGTTTTCGCCCCAAGGAGTGTTTTCTTCCAACGTCAGCTCGTAGATCGATAAGTGGCGAATGCCAAATTTCAGGCAGTCTTTGATCGTCCTGTGCCAGCTTCGTATCGTTTGTCCGGGAAAACCGAACATCAAATCTACGCTGGTATCAAGGCCGCTTGCGACCAGTGCAGCTATGGCGTCAGCTGCTTCATAGGCACCATGCGGACGCTTAAGCCAACTTAACTCTGCGTCATCCAAACTTTGAACCCCGAGGCTTGCGCGTGTGATCCTCCAAGAGCGCCAAAGTTTGATGTGGCCTAGACTCAAAGTGCCCGGATTTGCTTCTACGCTTGCTTCGAGCAAGGGCAAAAAATTGACGTATCGCTCAAGCGTAAGAATCAGCTGCTCCCAATGTTTTGAGCTTAAGACGGTGGGCGTGCCCCCTCCAACGTAAAGCGTCTGAGCGTGGATCTTGCCTCCGGTCAGGGAGGTCCACATTTTTAGCTCATTATCTAAAAGGTTTAAATAGCTTTCAATGTCTCCTGTTTTTGGGACCACGCTGTAAAAGGCGCAGTAAGGACATTTTTGAACGCAAAAAGGTATGTGAACGTAAAGAGAAACAGGACACGAGAGCGCCCAAGAAAAACTTTCACTTAGAGGCATTACACTGTAATTTAAATTATCCTTCCTCATCGGCTTTCAAAAAGGCTAAAAATGCCTCCTGAGGAACTTGGACCTTGCCTATCATTTTCATCTTTTCCTTGCCCTCTTTTTGTTTTTCAAGTAATTTGCGTTTTCGCGTCACGTCACCGCCATAACATTTAGCGATGACGTTTTTGCGCAAGGGCTTTACGTTTTCTCTCGCTATCACGCGGCTTCCTATGGAGGCCTGTATGGCGACTTCAAAAAGCTGCCTGGGTATGAGTTCTTTAAGTTTTTTTATGACGCTTAAAGCGCGCTTGTAAGCATCGTCCTTATGGCAAATAAAAGAAAAGGCATCGACCGGTTCTCCGTGGATGAGCACATCCACCTTTACCAGATCCGATTTTCTGTAACCTACATGCTCGTAGTCAATGGAAGCATACCCTCTTGTCAAAGATTTCAAGCGGTCGTGAAAATCGACGATGAATTCCGCCAAGGGAAGGTCGTACACTAGCCTTACCCTTTCCGTGGTAATGTAATCCAGCGAGACGTACTCTCCGCGTCTGTCTTGACAAAGTTTCATCGCCTTTCCTACGTAATCGGCAGGCAGAAAGATCGTTAGCCTTATGTAAGGCTCCCTTATTTCTTCTATTTTCCCGGGATCGGGGAAATCAGATGGCTTGTGTGCTTCGATAACGCTTCCGTTACTTAATACAATCTCGTAGGCTACATTCGGGGCTGTGGCAACCAGATCGATTTCGAACTCCCTGCGGAGTCGCTCAACGGTTATGTCCATGTGTAGCAATCCCAAAAAGCCGCACCTGAAGCCAAAGCCGAGCGCCTCGGAGGTCTCTGGCTCAAAGACCAACGATGAATCATTCAGCTGTAATTTCTCTATAGCTTCACGTAGGTGAGGGAAATCGTCCCTATCGATGGGAAAAAGCCCGCAAAACACGACGGGCTTGATGCGCTTATAACCCGGCAAAGGCTTATCTGCCGGAGAGATAGCGTCTGTTATGGTGTCGCCGGCGCGGGCCTCCCAAATGGCCTTCACGTTTGCGATTACATAACCAACCTCTCCTGCTTTTAGTTCATTTGCCGCGGACATAGAGGGTGTAAAAAAGCCCACTTCCTCCACTTCGTATTCCCTCTCGGTCGCCATAAAAAGTATGAGTTGCCCCTTTTTAATGCGCCCATTTACCAGCCTGACATAAGATATTACTCCCCTATAGTTGTCGTAGACCGAGTCGAAAATGAGGGCCTGCAATTTAGCATTTGGGTCGCCCGAAGGAGGTGGAATGCGATTTACTATTGCCTCTAACACTTCGATTATCCCTATGCCTTCCTTGGCGCTTGCTAATATGGCTTGTG
>JGI24712J26585_10003811_pt1 | contig 11786 bp, 11 predicted proteins | sample BioPla3DNA2_FD_26585 | JGI IMG/M metagenome (IMG submission 26585)
TTCGCCCCCTGGCATATCTGCTCATGATAGCTGCCATGCTGGCGGGAATAAGTGTTTTCTTTAAAGTGTCCAATATAATAGTAAAGGGCAACAGCAGATATTCATCCGAGCAGATCATATTGTCATCCGAGATTGAAATCGGAGAGAGCTTGTTTTTCATAAATACATTTAAAGCGACCAGCAAATTGTTCTCAACGCTCCCATACATAGATGAGGCTAAGATAAACAGAAAGCTGCCCGACACCATAGTGATTTCAGTGGAGGAAGCCTATCCGCTGGCCACAGTCTGCGTTAGCGGCAATTACTACATAATTGATAAAAACTGCAGCATACTGGAAAAGACAGACTATTCGGGAAGCATCGGCACAATAGCTATAACTGGAATTGAGCCGATACTTCCCACAGTAGGTGGGAAATTGGAGTTACAGCAGCCGGACAACGCTAAAATTAATTATCTTACGGAGCTTTTAGGACTCATATTGGAAAAAGAGCTCCATAAAAGCATATCGGAGATAGACGCCACCAGCATTGCAAATATCACTTTCAGGTATATGGAACGGTTTACCGTAGAGTTGGGTAAGCATGAAAGGCTGGAACAAAAGCTGGACAAGCTGGAAAGCGTACTCCAATATATCTCCCAGACCGAAACAGGAAAAATACTCCTGGTTAACGACAGGGAGCCCCGCTTTATTCCCGACTGACGGGAAGGGCTATTTTGACATAACCATAGCTTTGAGTTATTTTTATTATTAGTGGCATAAAACGACAAACGATAATTACCAAGTGTTTGCAGCCCGAAAAATGATTGTTTTTTGGAGGGGAAAGGTATGGCATTTACACTCGATAACGTGGTTGAAAATGTGGTCAGCATTAAGGTTATCGGAGTAGGCGGAGCAGGCAACAATGTTGTGAGCCGAATGGTAAGCAACGGAGTACAAGGTATAAAATTTGTCAGTATCAACACGGACAAGCCTACACTCGATGTTTCGGGAGCGGATATAAAAGTCCAGATAGGCAAGAAGATTACCCGGGGGCAGGGCGCAGGCTCAAATCCTGAAATCGGCAGGCGTTCCGCCGAAGAAAGCCGCAATGCCATAGAAAAAGTATTTGAAGATACGGATATGGCGTTTATTACCGCAGGGATGGGCGGCGGAACAGGTACGGGAGCTGCTCCAATAGTTGCAGAGCTGGCAAGGGAGGCCGGTGTTCTGACAATCGGAGTGGTTACAAAGCCGTTCAAATTTGAAGGCGCAAAGAAAATGAAGATAGCGGAAGCCGGTGTCAAAGAAATGCTTGAGCGGGTGGACACCCTCCTTGTCATACCCAATGAAAAACTCAAGGAGGTTTCCAATCAAAAGGTGACGTTTGCCAACGCCTTTGATGTTGCCGACAATGTTTTGCTGCAGGCTGTTATCGGAATTGCCGATCTGCTGAGAAATACAAGCTTTATAAATCTTGATTTTGCCGACCTGAAAACAATCATGAAGGGTGCGGGGTATGCCCATATGGGAGTTGGCGCTGCTGCGGGCAGAAACAAGATTGAAGAGGCGTCCCAAAGCGCCATACACAGCCCCCTGATGGAGACCACCATTGAAGGAGCCCGCAGGGTACTTGTCAATGTGACCGGCTCGATGGATATAACAATGGAGGATGTGGAGAGTATTGTTGAGAAGGTCCATCAGGCGGCACATCCGGATGCCAACATAATATTCGGATGTGATTTTGATACAGAAATGTCTGATGCGGTGAAAATATTAGTGATAGCAACGGATTTTGCCACAAAGCCGTCCAAAAGGCTGATTGAGCTGTCGCAATCCGAAGCCTCGTCTTCATCTCCACCGAAGCCGGTGCCGGAGGCTCCGGACCGGAATGCGGAGCCACAGCCCCAGGAACCTGAAAAACCGTCAATGAGCGAAGACGGGTGGGACGAGCTGGCGAAGTTTTTTAATAACGACTAAATAGCTTCGGCCTTGTAATGTAATTTAAATTAGCATATAAAGATTCGAAAATTATGCTAAAAATGGGCGCGCCGCCCTGAACATATGCATTATTTGCCTTTTTTGTCACTATAAAATAAGAAAATGCGCCGATTGCTATTGACCTCTTACGAAAATAGATATAAAATCAAATAGTATGAAAATAACAAAATAACTGGTTAGACTCATTCCCCGTTAAGGAGTTTTTGAATATATATCGAAGTCATGGGAGAACTAGAAAATACACAGGAGGTTACTGCAATGCCATTTTCATTGGAGACAGGGCCGGATAATGTAGTCAACATAAAGGTAGTGGGGGTCGGCGGGGCCGGCAACAATGTTGTAAACAGAATGATTTCATCCAATACAAAGGGTGTCGAATTCATAGCAATAAATACCGACAAACAGGTTTTGGCTGTTTCGTCGGCGGACAATAAAATCCAAATCGGCGAAAAGCTTACACACGGTCAGGGAGCCGGATCGGATCCCGAAATAGGAAAAAAGTCAGCTGAGGAAAGCAGAAACAACATTGTCAAAGCCTTTGAAGATACCGATATGATTTTTATTACCGCAGGAATGGGCGGCGGCACGGGAACCGGAGCTACCCCGGTTATTGCCGATATTGCCAAGGAAGCCAATATTCTTACAGTGGGTGTGGTAACAAAGCCCTTCAGCTTCGAGGGCAAGCGCCGCATGGCCAGGGCGGAAGAGGGTATTCAGGAACTGTTAGAGAAGGTGGATTCCCTTCTGGTAATACCAAATGACAGGTTAAAATATGCTACCGACCAAAAGATAACAATGTTTAATGCCTTTGAGATTGCAGACGATGTTCTGCGTCAGGCAGTGACAAGCATATCCGATCTTATTAAAAACACCGGATTTATAAATCTGGACTTTGCCGACGTTACCACAATAATGAAAAACGCCGGTTACGCCCATATGGGTGTAGGCCGTGCCAGCGGCAAAAACAAGGCCGAAGAGGCCGCCCGCATGGCTATTGCCAGCCCGCTGATGGAAACATCCATTGACGGCGCGAAGGGCGTTCTGATAAGCATCACAGGCTCCATGGATATGGGTCTGGAAGAGGTGGAAATTGCGGCAGGACTAATTGAGGAAGCCGCACACCCGGATGCGAACATAATATTCGGCGCTTCTTTTGACGATACTATGGACGATGAGCTTCGCGTTATTGTGATAGCCACGGGCTTTGAGGAAAAGGCAACAAAAAGCAAGGAAAAGCCTGAGAAGCCTGAAAAGCCCGCGCAGGGACTATACAGCGGCGAACAGGCCGCTCCCCAGCCTGCTCCGGAGCCAAAGAAGGATGAGGAGCCTGAGGAGGATCCCCTGGCAAAAATTCTTGAGATATTCAATTCGAGATAAAGGCGATCAAAACTTATCGCCGTTTATAAAGCGGGCGGCATGATTGCCGACCGCTTTATAAGTTATTAGACATAATACGGAGGTTTATGGTGGAAGATATCCAATTGGCATTTCCGGATGGCTTTATCGCCGCAATGCTGCTTTTGCTGATTGTATGCTGCACATTGCCGGTACTTTATTTCATATATTTCGCCTTTAAGAGAAAAATAAACTATGTTTCCATACTTGCCGCTATAGCTGGATATTTACTTTTCGGTTATTATCTAAATGGTATACTGATGATAAACATTGTCCCGGAGGCCAGAATTCAGCAGACAGGTGTCGTATTTTATAGTGTAGTCCGTGCCCTGATTGTTGGCCTTGCAAATGTCGGTGGGATTTATGTCTGCCTGAGATTGTTATCCCAGAGGTATGATTCGCTCAACACACCCATATCCTTTGGCTTGGGATATCCGCTGTTTGTGCTGATAATGGAGGGCGGGGCGAATTCCATGTATAGGATGTCCATGGCCTATACAGTGAACAAGGAAGGTATTCAAAAAGTATTGGGATCAGTTGAAGAGGCCCAAAGGTCAAAGCTTTTGGAGCAGCTTGAAGAGATGGCGGCCTCCCCGCTGGCTGACTACTATTATTCTGTGGGGAAATATGCTGCCTTCTTCATAGCGGGAATCGGGCTGAGCAGGTTGCTCTGGTATTCTTTGCGGGGTGAAAGGCGTAAACCCTCATGGCTTTTTATACCGGCGGCCCTTATATTGCGGTTCCTTATGGAATTGCCCATAGGGCTATACACATCGGGTGCCACTGATAATATGGCCCTGACCAGCATAATATACTGCGCTGTCTCCCTTGCTGCCCTGGCTGCTTCTATTATTGTATCGAAAATGTGGGATGAGGGTGAACAGGTAGCGGCAGGTCCCGTTAACAGAAGGCTGCTATGAAGCCAAAGAGAGCGGAGCAGCCTCACCGGAGGTGCGAATGCTTCGTTTTTTTAAGCAGTTGATAAATATATATCTTAAGAAGAAAGTACCGAGAGCCGCGGCTGAGCTCTCCTACTGTCTGACGCTGTCTTTCTTTCCTCTGCTTATTTGCATAAATGCCATGCTGGCAACCTTCAACATCAATGAGGTGGATATTATCAGCCTGGGAGAGGGGATAGTACCCGGCTCCACTCTCAGGGTTATAGCCGAATATGTTGAATATGTGGGAGTTCACTTTTCTCCCGCAATGCTGGCCGGAGCTCTTGTTTTGATGGCAACCACCTCATCGGCAGCGTTTCGCTCTATTATGGGCATAATGGCTGAAATACAGGGAGAGCACAGATACAGGGGCTTCTGGTCAACGGTTTTCAGCTTTATCTATTCCATTTTGTTTTTGGCAGCCATATATCTGTCATGCATAGTTGTAGTAACGGGAAACTGGTTTTTGGAATTTGCCGCCGAGCATTTGGGAGTTTCGGCTGTGGGGGCGGGAATATGGCGCTGGATTAGATTTGTCCTGCTTTTTATCATTCTCCTTTTCATAATATACGGGGTATACAGGTTGTCCGCGCCGAGGGAAAAGCCCAGGAGTGCCAGATTACCAGGTGCATTTATAGCCACCGTGGCAATGGTTATCGCCAGTATGTTCTTTTCATGGACAATGGAACTGTCTTCCCGGTATCCCCTTATCTACGGGTCCCTCGCCTCGATAATAATTCTTATGATATGGCTGTTTATATGCGGGAACATCCTTATAATGGGAAACGCAATTAACTTTATACTTAATAACAGCGAGAATGTGAGAAGGAAGACCGCAAAAAAAGAGCTGAAGCTCCGTGAGACAGCTGATAAAAGGAAAAGAACTTCCTGAGAATATAGGGGCATAGCCCGGGGCGGGAGAGGATTTTGACCTTTATTTTTTCAGTTTTTTGCATGCCTGATGCACTCCCGTGGCAGCCAGCCCGCTCACAATGCCCACGGCTATTGAAGAAAGAGGGTCCTCGGAGGGAAAAGAGGGAATAATATGATAGGCAAAGCCGCCTATTATGCCCCCCAATACCCCGCAGACGGCAGGTATCCACTTATTGTCGACAGGTGTTGCCTTTATGATAAGGGCCGCCAGATAGCATATTACGGTTATGGATGAGACAGATGCAAAGCCCAGCATATCCATTTGCTACCCCCTTATATTAACTTGGAAAACAATTGTTTTTAACTAATATCGGCGAAAAACGGACCTCTTCCCTATATTGAATAATTTTATTTTATCAAAAAACGTATGATACAGGGGTTTGCACAGTTAAAATGTGATTTATTGGAGACGCCTGCTCCTGACATTATAGTATGCAGACATGTATTGCCTGGTTACCTTTCCTGATTGGAGGTATAATACGGTGTTTTATGATATATATGCCCGGCTGTGCGCCGAAAAGGGCGTTTCGCCCAGCAGAGCTGCAGTTGAAATGGGCTTTTACAGGAGCTCCGTTTCATACTGGAAGAACAAAGGCGGTTCTCCCGGAAAAAAAGGCCTGAAAAAAATAGCTGAGTACTTCGGTGTGTCTGAGGAGTATCTTGCCGGAGCGGATAGCACCGGTGGAAAAAGTGTGAAAGCTGCGGAATCAAAGCCTTCCGGGCACAAAAAAGCAGCTGTAAAGGCTGCCGAAAAGAAATCCGGCACCACCGTGCCGGAAAAAAGGGATATATCGGCTACTCCCGGGAAAGCTTCAGACAGGCAAGATGAGAGCGGTAAAACAGAGCAAGCTAAAACTGAGCGTGGGAGACTTGAGCATAAAGAGGATATGAAATATAAAGATATAGAGAATATAAAACCTGCACAAAAGCCTGAGGGTGATGATGCCGGGGAACAGAAACCAGATTTTGCGTTGGCGGTGGAGATGGCCAAGGCCGTTGAATACATAAAAGAAGCAAAGCAGGAGAGGCCCGGAAGGCCGGGCGACAGAATAAGGCTGCTTCGCAAGCAGCAGGGCCTTTCGGCCGGCCATGTAGCAAAGGCTGTGGATGTGGACATAAATACATATCTGATGTGGGAGTCGGGAGAAATAAAAGACATCCGCAGGTACAAGCTGGGTAAGCTGGCCAGGACCCTTGGTACCACCATAGAGTATATATCGGGAGAAGACGGTTTTTCCGATATAATCCGGGGTATAGGCGAACCTGATATGGGGCCTTTTATTGAGCTTATCAGCACCCGAGGTGAATGCCTTGCCCTTTTGCTGATGGCAAGGGATATGAGCCGTGAGGAAGTGGAGATGGCCATCAGTTTTATGCGCTCGCTTAAATCCGAATAATCAAAGATTGAAAACAGCGATATCAAACAGCATTGGGCAGTGAGATAATACGGACGGGAAGCTCAGAAGATGTTTTTGTTGAAAAAATAGTTTGATATCAGCTCTTCGTTATATATTTCGCCGCTGCCCTCCGCCTTGAGCCTGTCGGCGAACTTTCGAAAAAAGTCCCCTTTCTCATCCATTATATATTTGCTGATTTCAAAGTTGAGCAGTTCTCTGGACTGCTCATATCTTTTGATTCCCTCAATAAAAGAGGAGGCGGCCTGGCTCATATTTTGCCCCTCGGATGACGCTTTACTGATTTCATTCCAGACATCGGGCATTCCGAAATGGTCCAGAAGATCGGCGTCCTGGTGTAGCTTAAGATAGTCGGAAAACCGGCTTCTGTCGGAACTTCTGTCGGAGTGTCTTGCTATAATATCGCAGATTTCTTTCAGCTGGCTGTCAGAGCAGTGGCCGGTAAGTAGTTTCCTCACCTTTCTCGCCCCTGAAACTCCATGATTTTCCGAGCCGGTTTCAATATCGTGAAACCAAGCGGCACAGGTTATTATATCATCCCTGGAGCTGTCTCCGGGCAGAACATATTTTCTCAGCTTTATGGCAAGCTTTGCCACCCTCAGGCCGTGATAAAGCCTGTTTACCTTTTTCAACCGGGGATTTATCGTCTCATCCGAAAGATATGTAACCGCAATTTGCCTTATTGCGTTCAGATCCATTATTAACACTCCTCAAGCTAATAATTCAAGTCCATTATACTGGTAAGTGGCATAAAAATCCACAATTCTCTTAAGTTAAAATATTATTTGATGCTGTTTGAATAAAACACCTGCGGCGGTAAAAAATTAAGCAAGTAGTAAGTGGTGGAGGGTATATATGAAAGACTATAGAAGTACTGTTGCCCTGCTTTTTGCCGCAGGAGCTTTTTTCCTGTGCTCTTCATGCGGAGCAGGAGAAATGGAACAAGGAGAGGTGGCCGGCTCGGAAAGGTCCCCCATAATTGAGCGTGGTGATGAGCTGTCGCCTGCTCCCATAGACGCAGGGTTTGACAATGACACCACTGCGCCTCCAAGAGCGCAGGCAAAGTCGGAGTTCTCGTTTATAACAGGTGATATGACTCTTACTCTCAGGCAGCGTGGAACCGAGCACTTTTCCCAGCTGCCACTGGATGAGATTTCCGATACGACAAGTCAGCCTGATTATGAGGAGAGAGTTTATCCTAATTCCTATTTTCGAACCCTGGTTTTTGACGGTCTGGAGGTAGTGCTGTATGCTGCCGATACCGAAGATGAGCCGTGGATAGCGCAGATGACGGCATTGAAGGGGGGAATTTACACCTCCAGGGGAATTCAGGTGGGTGACACATTGGAAAAGCTACTGGAAAAATATCAGAAGGATGATATATCTCCATACACAGGAGACGGAGAAGGAAATATATACAGGTTTGTAAGCATCGACCCCTATCAGGTAATAGAATTCACCATAGTCTCAGATAAGGTTACGAGAATACAACTGATTGCAAGTGTAGAGTGATTTGCCTGATAGTCGTTTGTATCCAATCAAGGAAAAGGCTCATAAAATGAAGGGAGAAGAAACATAGCCCGATAGCCTTGGAGGGGATGGACAATGACGCTGGAAGACCTGGAAAGAATGAATGTGGAATTCCTTGATATACCAACAGTATCTAAGTATCTGAATAAAGATTCCCGGTATATAAGGGATGCATTACGCCGAGGTGTTCCGTGGGGCTATTATCTGGGCTCGTCTGATTACCGGATACCGAAAAGAGCCTTTATCAGCTATCACAAAAACGGGTATTTGGATATCTCACAAAAAGAAAGGACTAATAGCCGTATTGATTTTGATGAGCTCAGCAGCAGGCTGACAGAGTTTAGCAGACAAATGAGAGCCTTAATTGAGCTGATAGATCAGGCGGGAAAGATAATCAAATAAAAAATGAACTGTATAGTGTGACGAAAAAAGTCCGGGATAGCCGTATTGGCTGTCATAGCGGACTTTTTTGATTTTTTGGGAGGATTCGGATGATATATAGTAAATTTTATGTTATAATAATGAAATTGTAATATTTGTTGAATCCAAGGAGCTGTTACGGTTGACTTTAAAAAAGCTCATAGTATTTATGTTGGCGGCGGCCTTATCCCTTGTGCTCGGCTCCTGCTTTCTATTGCCGGAAGAAGCCAGAATGCCGGAACTGCCTGCGGTAACACCATATGACGGTTCTGATTTCCGCTATACCCGGGTTATACGGGGAGATATGGAGCTTAAAAAAACAATCCAGTGTACATATCAGGCAACTAAAGAAGCTAAGTACGGTTTTTCGGTTTCCGGGGAGCGCTTTGGCGATATTTTCGTAGAGGTGGGAGACCGGATATCTGCCGGAATGCTGTTGGCAGAGATGGATGTCTCTGATATAAACAGGCAGATTGATGAGTGCGAAAATACCATAAGGATGCTTGAAATAAAACTTGCGGAGGCGCAAAAGGCTTATGAGCTGGCGGTGCTCTCCGAGAGTCTGACGGGCTCCGGCACTGCCATGTCCGACGCTCATCTGGACTTTATTTCCTATACGAAGCAATCTCTTGAAATACAACACTCCAGGCTCAGCGAACTGGAGGAAAAGAAAAAGAGCAGGCAGTTGTTTGCGGATATTGATGGAGTTGTGACCTATGTCAAAAGCATTTCCGAAAGAAGCACCACAGTCAGGGGAGAGAACATCGTAACCATTACCGATGATATGTCCCGCGTCTTTGTAGCCGATACGGAAAGCTATAAAAGCTTTCCCGAGGGTCTTGAGGTGGATATTCTCTCGGAAGGAGTTACATACAGATGCAAGGTCACGTCTCCGGACAAACTGGGCATAGAGGAAATCGGCAATCAAAAAAGAAGTCAATGGCTGCAAAGAGTTTATTTTGTCGTTCTGGATGCGCAAACTCCTGAAAAAAACAATGCCAGGGGTGAAATAACACTTATTGAGGATAAGCGAGAGGATGTACTGATGTTAAGTACCGCTGCAGTATTTGAAGCTGACGGCAGGTCGATGGTTTATGTACAGGGAGATGACGGCTCGATAACACCAAAAGAAATTGAAACCGGTCTGAGAACTACCGGATATACGGAGGTATTAAGGGGCCTGGACGAGGGCGACTATGTGATTATAAGTTAGGAGAGCATATATGAAAACCAGAAATATAAAGATTTTGGCCTCAGCTCTTCTGGCGGTTCTGATACTGGCCTCATGTAACAGGACTGAATATGTCCCGGAGCTGCTGGAGCCGGCGGTGGTGGAAGCCGATATCGCTGTGGCCCGGGTTAGGGAGCTGGCAGATATAAGTTTCTATGATGGAATTACACAGCCAAATGTAGAGAAGCTCGGTTTTTCTTCATCGGGAATTATAAGCGAGGTTTTTGTGGGAATTGGGAGCAGGGTTAAAAAAGGGGATGTGCTGGCTCGGTTGGATACCGAGGCGGCCAGTGAGATGGCAAAAGCCCTGTCGGCCGAAATGGAATATACCATTAAAAGCAACGAGCTTATTAACAAGCAGTCGGAATGCGATATAAAAATTGCTGAAACAGAGCTGGAGAAACTGACAGCACAGGGAGCGGAGCCGGATTTAATCAGCCTGAAAGAAATAGAAATCGAAAATCTGAAAAACAACCTGGCTTCATCCATCGCCCTCCAGGAGCTTGCTTTAGAGAAAAGCAGAAAACAGCTTGACGAGTATGAAAGGATTATTGAAAACAGCGTTATCATATCCCCATGCGAGGGTACCGTGCTATACTGCACAGCCGAAGCCGGAGGATGGGCAACGGCATATTCCACGGTCATATGGATTGCCGACGACAACACAATAAACATAGTTTGCCGGTACATAAAACCCTATGAAATTGAACAGGCATATGATGTATATGGCTTAGTCGGCGGACGCAGAGCGCAGGTAACCCATATCCCCCTTGACAGAGTAACCTATATGTCCCAGATGGCTTCGGGCTCAGCCGCCACATCTGTCTTTACAATTGACAGTATGGATATAGAAGCGGAAAACGGCATGTACGCATATATCGTTCTGGTAGACAGCTATCTACCCGAAGCCCTTGCGGTACCGGCCAACGCGGTTATGCAGGACGGGGCGGAGCACTATGTCTATCTTGTTTCACCAGACGGAACCCAACTGCGGCAAACTGTGAAACCGGGACTTAAGACCGATGCCTATATCCAGATATTAGAAGGCCTTGAGGAAGGGGACAGAGTATATGTGGGAAGCTAAATATAAAAAAGCCACGGCTCTGATACTGGCTGCCGTGTTGCTGATGACGGTGGGCTGTTCAAGGGCCGGGAACAAAACATCGGGTCTGGCAGGCGCGGAGCTTATTGCAGATAAAACAACCACATACAGAACCACCCAGGCTAAAATATCGGACCTTGTCAGAAATGTGTCTGCAAACCTGGAACCGGTTTATATTCACCGCAGCACCGTCACCACCGGCCGCGACAGGCTGGTTTTGGAGAGCATGGAAGTAAAGCGGGGCGACATTGTAGCCCGGGGCGATGTGCTGGCGGTCTTTTCAGGGACAGGGAGTCTGTCAGAGGTGAAACAGCTGGAGCTGGAGCTGGACTATGCGCTGAAATCCTATGAGGACAGCTGTGCGGCAATGGAGGGCTCTGTTGAGGCTGCTGAGAGTATGCCTGCCGAGGACGAGTATGACAAGAGGATTAAGGAGCTTAATACAGAAAAACAGCGGGCGTCTTATGAGCTGTATAAACTGAATACCGAAAGGTATCTGGACTCCCTGCGGGAGCGCATTGAAAAGGCCCGGGCGTCCGTGGGCATGCAGTACATATACGCCCCCTTTGACGGCATTGTCAGGAGTGTGGAGAGCGTCAGCCCGGGAATCGAGCTGGACCCGGGGACTCCACTGATGACCCTGAGCAGGTCGGATTCCCTGGTACTCTATTCCAATACGGCTGCAGACATGTTTATGTATAACAAGCAAGTGGATATTTCAGTGAAGGCCGGCGATGACACCAGGACAACCACCGGCAGGGTAGTCTCGTCCTCCAGGCTTTTGCCCGGTTATTTCGGCACATTTGTATACATAAAGCCTGAGGACCCTGCCATTATAGGCTC
>JGI24712J26585_10003814_pt1 | contig 11782 bp, 7 predicted proteins | sample BioPla3DNA2_FD_26585 | JGI IMG/M metagenome (IMG submission 26585)
GGCTCTGTAGAAATCCTTAATTTAATCCATAATAATTGTATTACTTTTTTGTTTATATTATAGACTATTAGTTTAACTTTTACTTCTTTTACTTGATTTCTAACCTTTCTTGCTCTTAATGTTTCTCCAAATTTCCTTTTTACAACAGATATTATTGTCTCTACTATATTCCTTCTATTGTATTTGATCTTATCAAAGTCTTTGTTTAATTGTTTTCTATATTTTCCGTTTATTCTCTTTCTTTTTCTTTCTCTCAAAGGTACTATTGAATCTGCTTTTATCTCTTCTCTTATTAGAGTATGAATTTCTTCGGAATCATATCCTTTATCCATCACATAACATCGAGACTTTCTTGACCTGTTTGATTGTCTTATCAGAGTCTTTGCATGCTTGACATCATGATCTGTTTTTTGGCTAATTTTCCATCCTAATATTACTTTTTTAATAGTGTCTACTGATATTGAAGTTTTAAGGAAGCTCCTTCGGAGCTTCCCTGTTCTCTTAGAATAATAATGACTTGCATAAGAACTCGTAAATCCTGTTGCATCAATTGCCGTAATGAGAACTTTTTCTCCATGTGAGTAAAATAGTTTTAGAGTTTTTGACAAAATTAGGTTAAACAATGAAGAGGGAATTCTGGACACAAACTTTTGAAGAGTAGTGTAATGAGGAACCTTATCAAGGTCAAGTTTTTTCTTTATATTGTTCATGAGGTCAACAAGTTCTACAAAGTCACGGTAGTCTGTACTTATATACTCCTTCAATAAAACAAGAACAAGAAGCTGATGTTGAGTATAAACACGTTTGGAATATTTGCAGGAGTAAAGGTTCAGTCTGGAAGACTGAACCGTTTTAAGACTGAGATCAATAAATTTAATATACTTATTTGATGACAATAGCAATTGCTCCTTTGTTTTTTGTGTGGACAAAAAAATTAAGGAGCATTTTTACAATTTTATTTTTATAATTTTTGGGTAAAAACAGAATTTAGAGGATTTCTACAGAGCCCGAATTTTTAAGAATTATAAACTGACTTGTCTAGAGTTATGAGCATTTTACATTGATATAAATCTGAAAATAGGATAAGGTAACCAAGAAAACGAAGTTTAATGGAAACGTAATTATATAAATGAAATATAGATTAAAAGAAAGAAAACAGGAGAAAAGTGGATACTACAGAGCGCTGTACAGGTGGTTAAAAAGTGGATGAGAGTTCGAAGGGTAAAGAAGCTTTAAATGCAAATTTCCAGACTGCTAGCAATGGAAATAACTTGAGAGGTGAGGCTCTCCAGGCTACTCTGGAAAAAGAAGAAACTCTGAGAATGATGATTAACAACAGCCATGTAGTGCTCTTTCTCTGGAAGAACGAAAACAAATGGCCTGTAGAGTTTGTCTCCGAAAACGTGACAAAGTTCGGATACACGACAGAAGACTTCACTTCTGGCAGGGTGAGGCATAAAGACATAATATATTCAGCAGATCTTAAGAGGGTTGAACAGGAATTTGAGAAAAGAGTAAAAAGCGGAGTTTCTGCGTTCGGCATGGAGTACAGGATTGTTACGAAAGCAGGAGATGTGCGGTGGATAAATGAAAGAACATTTATCCAGAGAAATGCAGACGGAGAAGCAACGCACTTCCAGGGAGTGGTGCTCGATATCACCAAACGGAAGAAAAGCGAAGAAGAACTGGAAAAAACTCTTAAAATGCAACAGGTGCTGACGACAGCAATTAACAACAGCCCTGCAGTTATCTTTCTCTGGAAAAATGAAAAGTTCTGGCCTTCGATTTTCGTCTCGGATAATGTGATACAGTTTGGGTATACGGTTGACGATTTCCTCTCACAGAAGATTCAATACGGGCGAATCATACATCCAGATGACCTGAGAAGAGTAGAAGAGGAACTGGAAAGGAGCATCCAGAAAGGAGAGGTAAGCTTCAGTTCGGAATACAGGATTTTCACAAAAGCTGGAGACATGCTGTGGGTAACCGAGAAAACCTTTATCCAGAGAGAAAAGGATGGAAGGGTAGCCTGCTTTCAGGGAATAGTACTGGATATAACCCATAGAAAGAGAATTGAGAATGCCCTCAGGAAGTCGCTCGAGATGCAGAAAACGCTGAGAACCATAATTAATAAAAGCCCGACAATAGCTTTTTTATGGAAATATGTAGAAAACTGGCCTGTAGTTTTTGTGTCTGAGAATATAACGCAGTTAGGGTACTCGGTAGAAGACTTCCTTTCTGGAAATATACTTTACGGGAACATAATCCACAGAGATGATATCCAGGCAGTCGCCGAAAGTCTGGCACGCTCAGTAAGAGAAGGATATGATTCCTTCGAGATGGAGTACAGAATTTTTACGAAAGATAGCAGAGTACGCTGGGTTGAAGAGCGAACATTTATCCAACGAGACAGTAAAGGCGAGGCTACCCATCTTCAGGGAATAATTATAGATGTGACTGAGAGAAAAGAAGCTGAGAAAATGCTTGATATCCAGAGGGAACTGGGTGTGTCCCTCAGTTCTACCTGGAATCTTCAAACCATGCTCAACAAGATCCTTGATGCTTGTCTGACTATAGAAGAGATAGATGCCGCAGGTATATATTTGAAAGACGAGCTTCTGGACCAGATTAATCTGGTTGCACACAGAGGACTTTCTTCCGAATTCGTGAAAAGTGTTTCAACGTACAGTGCAGATTCTCCTGAAGCGCGGCAAATCTGGACTGAAAAACCTGTCTACAGGATGGACTTTTTTTCAGATGAAATGACAGACATTATCAGGAAGGAAAAAATCACTGCTGTAGCCGTGATCCCCATGAAGCACCGGGGAGAGATTATAGGCAGCCTTAACTTTGCTTCTCATACAATAGACCGAATTCCCCAGCATGTACGCAATTTCCTTGAAAGTATTGCCCTCCAGGTAGTAAATTATATAGCCCCTATCCGTATAGTGGCAGATCTTGGGTAATATCTTTTCGTACCAGAGGTCAGCCTGGCTCTGGACGAAACCCTTATTTAAAATAATTTTTATAATTAATACAGGGTTGAAAGTGAGAAAATCCTGGGACTTGCCTTACTTTACCGGACTGGGAAAAATATGCAAGCCTGTCTTTGCTCACTTTTTGTCCATTACTGGAGTTAATAAAGGATTTTACGCAGGATGGGGGATAAGATTGAAAGCAATAGTAGTTTATCTCAGTACCTCTGGGAATACGAAAATTATGGCCGAAGCAATAGCCAGCGGGATTGAATCAAAACACGTGGATGCAAAAGCAGTTAGCTTTTATGATGTAAAAACTGAAGATCTCAATGAAGCTGATGCAATCGCTGTTGGCTCCTCAACCTTTTACTATAGAATGCTGCAACCCATGGAAAAATTCATGGACGAAACTCTTGCTTCCACAAATCCGAAAGGGAAGTTGGGAGCTGCTTTTGGGTCTTACGGGTGGAGTGGAGAGGCACCTATACTGATAGCCGAAAAGATGCGAGAGATGGGGATGACTGTTATAGATCCCGTGCTCAGGATCCTGCACAAACCTACAGATAAGGATGTGCAGGAATGCAAAAGACTCGGTGTCGACATTGCCGAAAAGATGAAGCAAAGAAGCAAAGCGTCACAACCACAAGGAACACCCAGTTAAATAGGTTTTGAATGCAATAAAAACTACACATACTACTTACTTCAAGTCCTGTAACCACGAAAAATAAACATCATTATAACTAACTCAAGCCCCAGGAGTCATCGAAAACTCGGAAAATACTCAAGACCATGTCACTGTTTCCTTTATCCGTGTTTTCAGTACCTCCTTTGATCCTATTCATTTTATCCCATTTAACCACACGAAAGGAAGTATGCAGAAAGCAGCAAATATATTAGCCTTCTTTGAGCAGAATTAGACCAGTAAATTTACAGGATGCCTGGCAGCAGGCTCAATATCGAGGTCAGCTACAGCTTCGGAGATCATTATATCGCTCATGGCAGCCATGGGAAATACATACGGAGCATACTCGATGGGTCCATAGAGGATGAAATCTCCAGCAGCTGCCTGTTGCAGGCAGGTTGAACCGACATCGCAGATTTTGTAGAGGACAGGGTCTTTTTCTCTCTTCTCGTTTAGCCAGTTCCAGGCTGAGGGTGCATTATGTATTCCCGAACCTGTTGGGTGCCCCCATTTTGCTTTTGAGGTAATCGTCATCCTGAGGGCTACGCCCGCCCCGTTTCCCATAGGGGTAATGCTCGGATCTATAAGCTTGTTAACTATTCCGCACCTTTCTGCAATTGAAAGTAATCCTTCTTCGAGAAGACCTGCCCCATTTTCCAGCAGCTCCATCCTGCCCTGCAAGGATGAGTCCATTGCATTAAAGCCAAGGATAATCGAGCTGTCAATATCGGACAGAGCAAGAGCTTCAATCTCCGGAGCATTTATGCTCAGATTTATAGAGTTGTAGATTGCTTTATCTGCAAGCCCTATCTCGCTGACATATTCTGCTGCATGGGAACGCACAGTTCCTTCGGGGGAGTCGATAAGAAAGGGAGCATCTGAAATCTCAGCTACAAAATCAATATAACGGGTAATGCTTTCAGGGGTAGTTCCGAAAATATGAATGATGTGCGGGTTTCCTGTCTCTTCCGCACTTGCTTCCTGTAGATTTATCAATTCTTCGGCAGCAGCCCGATCAAACAGCCCTCTTGCAATATCTTCTACAATTTCATGCTTATCATAAAAGATAGTTCCTGCAAGTACGGTCGGAAGCTCTCCAGGCTGTCCGCCTATTTTTACTCCTGCAATATTAACGATTTCCTGTTCTTTCTGGAACTTAAACATTTTTACACTCTCCAAATCTACAGGTCAGTATCTTTTTTCAGAACACCGTGACATATGCTCGGAATAGATCTCTTGTCTGGTGATTAGAAATCTTTTGCCTCACAGATAATTCCTGAAGCTGCATCCATAACCAGTTCTTCAGAAATTATTATATCGCCTGAAAGAAGGACTGAGAAAGTGGTTTGTCTTTTCTTCTGGGAGACGGTTACTACTGGCTCATCTTGATAAGCCTCCCCCCGGTACTTATATTTTCTCACAATTCTCATTATTTCATCAGGGTCAGTCAATCCTATCCTGTCAAGGAGCACTACCTGCTGCTGGAAGCGTTTTACTGCTTCTCTGGATATGTTTTCTATGAAAGGGATCGCTCCCTCAGAGCCAATAATTCTACCCTTTTCGTCAATCCCGTTTGCGTGAATTGCGAGCAGAGATTGACCTGCCAGATGCCCTCTTGATTCCGTCCCGCAGACAAGGATATACCTTATATTGGAATTTGAAATGATATTTACGATTATTTTTTCGACTCCCAGATTTTCGGTTTTTGAACTTCCCCAGATAGCTGCCTCAGGTGAGGGATTTATCTGGCTCGCAAGAGTTACGACAGCAATCCTGGACTTCGGATTCCCTACCGTGTAGTCGCCTTTTACTATCGGCCATGCCTCTGCAATGGTTTTCAATGAATCACCTTTTGTCTTTCCTTATTCAGGTGAGACAGTGCACTTGCAAGCATTATGGCTTTCGTAAAATGTCCACCTACCCTTGACGTATCGACAAAAACGAAGTTGTCCATCAGTACCGGAGCTCCAAGACCATCACCTCCACCCAGGAAAGCAATTGTCCTGAAGATAAGGTTTCCAGAGATTCCATCAGGAGCAATGATAAAGTTCGATTCTTTTATGGCATCCTCAATAAGAATTGTATGGTGCTTGGCATTGATACCGAGTTCTAGAGCTCGCCTTGTTACGAATTCTCCATCCGCAAGGGTCCTATCTACACGTTTGTTCCTTCCTACATCTCCGATCCTGCCTCCGGAAAGCACGCCGACAGCAGGCTCTATCCCAAATCTCCTTATATGTTCAGCACCTAGAGTTATAATTCTAAGCTTATCTCCAATGGTGTTCCCTTCATCGATTCCTACAGGGGCGAGAAAGAAAGGTGTCCCATCAACCGTGAGGAGTAGGGCAAGCCGGCAAATTCTTTTCTTTTCTAGAGCTTTTTTGAGATGCGCAAGGGCTCCTGAAGCCATTGCAGTACCTCTAATAACTGCATCGACCTTTCTTGAGATCATAAGTTCTGCGAGAGTTTTTTCGGGGTTATCCGTGTCCACTACCTCAAGTTTTGTGCCAATCTCATCGATTTCTTTCTTGATTCCCACCAGGACGACCTGTGCATATCCCAGTTCCTGGGCTTTCCAGGCACTCTCGAGCAATTTGGGATTCGGGTTTCTTATTCCCATAGCCACCCTGGCTCTGTTCACCCTGGCTCTCATTTCGATAGCCTCAAGGAGAGCACCCATATTATTATTTTCCATATACATCCGAACTGTGTTATGTAAGATCTTAAGTAGTTCAGAGAAGTAAAACTCGATCATTAATTAATTTTGTCCCTCCCGAGTTCCGCTTCGGGATTACAGAAGATCGAAGATTTTCTGGGAGTTGCACTGCAAGTGCAACAGCACGGTTCGTTTCGCTCACTTCATTCGCTCAAGCGGGATAATTTATAGATAGTGAGTCCCGTCTCGGGAGGATAGTCTGAACTGTGATCTAAAATTATACGGTGTGCTGTCCGCTTCGCTCATTTAGTTCACTTAAGCGGACTATTTGGGAATTGGAAGTATCTATTTTATCAGAACAAAAAGGCTTTAATACATATGGAAGTGTAGTTTTAGTGTTGTCGTTTAAAATCGGTATTGGAAGATGGCAGGAGTAAAACCTTTTTATGTGGTGAAAAGATTAAATGTATAGAATTAAGAATGAGTTCTTTTTTCATTGGTATGGTTTAAGATGACACTGGTGATTGAATGGGCTGAAAAATACCGCCCCCAGACCCTGAAGGAGATCGTGGGGAATAAGAAGGCGGTGAAGGATTTGCGAACCTGGGCTGAGAAGTGGCTTCCAGGCATTCCCGAGAAAAGAGCAGTAATCCTTCAGGGACCTGCAGGGGTAGGGAAAACCTCTACTGCCCATGCTCTTGCCCACGATATGGGTTGGGAAGTAATTGAGCTCAATGCAAGCGACCAGAGAACTGCAGGGGTTATCGAGAAAGTTGCGGGATCGGCAGCTTCAATGAATACCCTCTTTGGAGGAAAACGCCTGATAATTCTGGATGAAGCGGACAATCTTCACGGGACTGCAGACAGGGGTGGAATGCGGGCTATTGCAGGGATTATAAAGAGTACGTTGCAACCTATAATGCTGATTGTAAACGATGTTTATGGACTGACTCCTACTATCCGGAACCTCTGTCAGGAAATAAAGTTTGGATCAGTACAGAGCCGTTCTATGGTTCCTGCTTTGAAGAAGGTATGTGAAAGCGAAGGAATTTTATGCAGTCCGGATGCAATCCAGCAAATTGCTGAAAACGCAGGAGGCGACCTCAGAAGCGCAATCAATGACCTTCAGGCTGCAGCAAGTGGGAGGGAAGTGCTGGAAGTCGAGGATATCAGCACTTCAAGCAGGGATGTCAAGGAAAACATCTTCAAGGTAATGCAGAGAATTTTTAAGAGCACAGACTGTAAAAAAGCCCTGGAAGCTGCTCGCGGGCTTGATGAGAGCCCTGAAGACCTTATACACTGGATTGATGAAAACCTGCCTGCCCAGTATGCTTCTAATGACGGGGATCTGGGAGATATAAGAGCTGGCTTCGGTTATCTTTCCAGGGCTGATCTCTACCTTGGGCGCGTGAAAAAACGCCAGAACTACGGCATGTGGAGATATGCAAGCATGCTGATGGTCTGCGGAGCTGCAATCTCAAAGACAAAACCCTATCCCGGATTTATCAAGTATCAGTCTCCTTCTCTGTGGAGAAGGATGGGGCAGATACGATCGAGACGAGATCTAAGGGATAATATAGCTTCTAAAATTGGAGAACACAGCTTCGAGTCCATGCGTTATTCCAGAAACAACCTGTTTGAGCTTTACTCTCGCATGTTAAAGGGGGAAGAATCTGCGATTGAAATTACTGCAAGACTGGGACTTGAACTTGAAGAATTAATATATCTCTCGGGGAGCACAAAAGCCAGCAAAAAGATACAGAAAATTTACGACAGGGCGCAGGAACTCCTTCTTGAAGGAAAAGGGCAATCTAATGATGCGGAGTTTTGGAATCCTTCTCCTTCTATCGAGAATAAAGAGATGCCTTCTGACTGTGCATTTAATACCGCTGATGAGAAAACCAGGAAATCTTCTGAAGAATCTGATGAATCCGATTCAAAAACTTCCCAGGGAGGGCAAAAAACCCTTAATTTTGGCTTCGCTATTTCGCCGGAAACCTCCCAGGAAATAACAAATTCGAGAAATAAAAATTCTGGTGCCATTATTCCTTATAGTTTTACCTCAGGCACACTTTTACCTGACAGTTTTACTTCAGATTCCCTAAACCTGGAGAAGTCTCAGGAAGAGGTTGGTGGAATCGGGTTTATACCTAACAGTCTTAAGTCAGGCAACCCTAAGCCTGATAATCTTCGGAGTGTTTCCTCCCTGCCTGAGTCCTTTGAGAGTGAAACCTTCCCTGTTCCTGAACGTATAGAAAGCGTTAACTCTACTGAACTTTCAAAGCCGAAGGAACCTGTGAACTGTAAGCCCGTTATCAAAAACGCTCCTGACAAACCTGGAAATCCTGAGGCAGAGGCCAGCGAAGCTCCTAAAAAAACCGGGTCGAAAACGCAAAAAACGCTTTTCGACTTCTAATCCTACTTCTGATCTGTAGTAATTCTACTTCTAATCTCTAAAGCCTCTCGTTCTATCTCTCTTACCGCTTGTTTCATTTGCCACCGCTTGTTCAATTTGCCAGTTTCCTTTTGATTTTTTTGCCCTTTGTCCATGGTGAAATTGCTAAACTGGTTTCTTCTTCCTGGTTGTCAGTGTCATAAAGAGCTTTATTTATCTATATGGAATTGATTAGAAGAAGGTGTGATAATACAGTTTACAAAAAGTTTTTGACTCTCTGGAATATTGTAAAAATAGACAAAGAAAAGTTGTGAGCGGGTTGAAGAGTTTGGGGAATAGTTGGGGGAATAGTTGGGGGATATGGGTTTGGGGTTATACTATGGAAAAGAGACCCGCTCACTCGACATGAATAGCTATTCATAATATAAATAGTTTTTCATTTTATCTTTCGTTTTTTATAATTTCTAGTTTATATGTCCTGACTCATCTCTTTAAATCAGAGTTTACTTCTTGGGATTAAACTATGTGAACTATCACTCAGATAAATACTGAGTGGCCTCCTGAGTCATCTTTCCTTCCATTGGAGACAAGTCGCGCAGGCTCTATCCCACTTACCGCAGGTGAAACAGAATATGAGCGTGATATACTAGATGCTTATAGCTACCGCCTTTCCACGGCTTAATCCCGATCCCTTCAGGGCGATTCCCGCCATGTTATCCAACTTCCAGATATTCAAACGTTACCTCGTTTGATTTTCGCTTTGATATTCGGCAACATTCTTAAGAACTATGAGTTTGTGGTGACAGCAAAATCTAATATTACAAACGTTTGAAGGGATCTAATAATATAAATAATTATTAACTGTTAACCGTTTGGAAGTTGACGTTTATATCCCCTAAGCTAAAGACTCAGGGGTTTTGCGCTTCTTCCTACAAAAAGGCAGAATTAAAACCTGAAATTAAAATCTAAATATATGTTTCGATTCCGTTTAGAATAGAATGAGCGGGTTGGGAAGTATGAATTGGGGGTGTTGGGGTTGGGGTTATCTAAAAGAGAGACCCGCTCACAAATTACAACACGCTAATCTGCTATAAATACTTTTGCCTTACGGTTTTATCCGTCCATAACAATCTTCCGGCCTGTCTGTATTTTGAATTGTCTGAGTTCTTGAAGGCAGGTATGCTTAATTCCAGCTTTTCATCTTTCCTATGTATAAAAGAAGCAGGTACTGAGGTTGATGTATATGATTTCTTATATAACAGGAGTATTGGTTAGAGTGGCAAATGTTTTATCCTAAGGAATAAATATTTTTTTTATGGTGTGTGAAGGGAGCTTGATGCAGTAAGAGTCTCACTTATTGTAGTAAGAGCTTTTCATTCAGTGAGACAACAGTCTCACTTAGCGCAACAAGAATTTTATCAAAAGATTAGATGTCTAATTTTTTGCGGTAATTGTTTCTCAGATAAGCTCTGAAGCTCTCTTCTAACAAAAAAGATATATATAACTAGTGACATTTTGGTCTTGCATTTAGGGCAATTCTGCAAATGTATGCAAAATGGGCTCGTGGTCTAGTCGGTCATGACATCGCCTTTACACGGCGGGGATCCTGAGTTCGAATCTCAGCGGGCCCATTCTCTTTATTTTCCTTGTTTTCTGATTCTAAGAACGCATTGACCTTATTTTCTAATGCTTCAATTCTTGCTTCAAGGTCAGATTTTGTTTCTGGTTGTGTAACTTCAAGTTCAGCATTGAATTCTTCGTCCAAAGAGATTACATACACAGATTTACCATTGTACTCCGTTTTGAAAATATGAGCAGTCTCTCCAGCAAGGTTCACTTCCGATTGAGGGAGCCTTATCAAAGGATATGTAATCTCTGGTTTTACTCTATGTTTCATGACTTTGGATTTTCCCAATAATTTCATTCTTCTACCTCTATAATATCAAATAAAAGGTTACTAAATATTTATGTAACTTTCCCTTTTCTGATATGTTATTAGAGTTGAAGAAAAACTGTATGTATGCGATTATTGTTGTAATTGCCAGCGGCTATAAAATTCTAACACTGCTTGATATATCTCATCTACAGTATTAAAACTAAATCTTGATGGCTGCTTATATTTAAATATCATTTCACTGGCTAGCTTCAAGTCAGCTAATTCCGCTTCTTTAAGGATTATTTGCCCTGGTTCGGTAGAACCTCTGGGCAAAGTGTGGTTTTCTTTCGTTTTTTTCACAAAATATAGTTGGTCATCAGAATCTGCACCAATTAACATATCATGATTCAGAAAGTGTTCGAAAAGTAAATCATCATTTGTGGACTCAAAATCCTTCCATTGATTCTTAATTAAATGTAGTGTATTAAGCACATATTTTACGAGATCTTTATCGTCTATTTCCGCCGGTATTTTCTCCGGTATTTCTTCTGTTGCGGATAACTGCGTTTGGAATATTTGCAGAGGAATTTCTTCAGGCAATCCGGGTACATGTTCTTTAAATAATTCTAATATTAGTGGAAGGGAAGATAATACTGGGTAAAAGCGAAGTGTATACATTACACCTGTAAATTCTTCTTCTGGAGCTTTGAAATCAGGATAATGTTTTACACAAGAGATGTAGCACTTTTTCAACAAATCATCAATGCGTTGTTGTCTTGGAGCATCTATACTGTTTCTGTAGAGTTTTACAACTGCGGTTTCAAGTGGTCTTTTCCCAGTTTCTAGGCATGTATTGAAAAAAGAAGCAGACAAATATAACTTCACATGATAAATTAACCAGTCTGGACTATTATCAAAATACTCAAGTTCCCGAAGGATGATATTAATAGCTTTTTCATAATTGTTCAAACGTAGTTCGGGAAATCCATGTCTAATATTTCTCAAGTTTTTAATCGTCGTTATATTCCATTTGTTACGAAGGCCATTTTTTACAGGAGGAATTAATTCTATGCAGTCAAGTTTTTGTAAATCATGAAGATGCTTATTGATTGTACTTTGATCTTCAACGTTATGTTTTTTCATTAAATAGTTCCTGATATCCGGTTCAGGCACCTCTTCATTTCTTTCTAAAATA
>JGI24712J26585_10003818_pt1 | contig 11771 bp, 11 predicted proteins | sample BioPla3DNA2_FD_26585 | JGI IMG/M metagenome (IMG submission 26585)
CCGATCTGGTAATATATTCAACTCCCGGCACCATTGTTCACGTGCCAATGCAGGCGATGGTGGAAGAGCACTGAATAACCTGCAACAGCAGATATTTCCTGATGTAGCAATTAGTGGCTTGTTTAAAGGACATGGCCTTATAAGAAAATCGCAGTCTGTGATATAACTTTTGTGGTATCTGAAGCTGACACTCAGAAGAGTATCGATAAATTCCGGGGCACTTTCTCTTTCATATTGATCAGTAGATCCCAAAGGTATTCCTGTCTTTTTCAATAATTCCAGGTCAATTCCACTCCATTTTTTTGAATATTCAAGAGTATAAACATCAGCACATAAAAGGGCATCTGGTTTCCACCTCTTAACAATACAGTAGAATTGCTCTCTGTTTTCAGTAATCGAACTTCCTGTTAATGATTCTGCTTCAAATCCAAGTGACAACAGATAAGGTGCTCTGTCCGGATGGCACAGGAATAAAACTTCAAAATGTCTTTTATACCCTTCCCGTAATATTTCCGCGGCAACCGTTATATCTCCATTGGCAAGATTGCCCAGACCCAATACCAGAATCCTTTTCATATCAAGCTTTTTTCCATTTCATGTGCACTCATCATTCTGATTAAATCCTGTGTGCACGTGAAAACTGATTCCCTGTCCCGGTTATCCTTTAGAAATAACTTCTCCCTTCCTGCATAAAGAGAAGCCATGTAAAGATCATCAATTGTGTTTATATTGATAAAGTCTGAATTACCATGGCAGGTTATTTTCCTGCCTTTTAACCTGCGGTACTCGAAAAAATCACCTTCGGGTAGCCCATGGCTTTTTGTAGCCGTGAAGAATTGGTCAAGATCATATCTTGCTGATTCGGTCTTAAAAAGTGCAATTCCATTCCACCTCACTGATATATCCAGTCTTAAATCGGTACACGGACGTTCAAATATGCCTTCTACCTCTCCATTATTCTGATACAGTATTCCTCCTTTTTTTAACTGCATTTCAGAAGTAATGGGACCTTTCCCCAGCATATCTGAATTTTCATCGCTCAGGTAAATATCACCAAATGGATTGCTGATAAAAAAAATGTCACTGAAGCACATAAGCGTCCAACTTGTTGTCACATGGTCCAATCCCCATCTTAACGCTTCCAGAGAACCAGCCTGATGCTGAGGGTTACACAATACTCTGAGATTTACATTCTGAAAATTATCATCTTTTTTTGAAATGGAATCAACATGTTGATAAATCCGCTCATATAAAGATTCTCGCGTTGAAACTATAATTTGATGAAATCCGGCAGAGGCAAGGAAACTAAGGTTGCGATGCAGAAGTGACTGGTTATATGCAACCATAAGAGGCTTTGGACAATACTCCCCGTAAAGCCCCATCCTGGATCCCTCACCGCCTGCAAGTATAAACGGAGTGATAAAGCCGGTATTTATGTAACCTGTACCAGGAAAGGTCATTTAGGCTTTCACCTCAGGTACTAAGGTTTTCACATAGTCTTCAAAGAGATCAAGAAATTTCATAATTTGTGATTTTCTTACTGCACCCATTACAGAAAGTTGCATACAGTTATATGGCTTCAGAGGTCCGGGATGCAGGGGTTTCCATAGTGTTATGCCATTTTTGATGAAATGGTTGTGCATGTCTACGATATCTATATAATCTGGAAAGGAGAGTGTAAGGACAGCGTTGGAGCGGGCACTGGAATTCTTTACAAAAGGTGTTACTCCGAATTGCTGAAGGCGGTCAAGAATAAAAGCTGTGTTCTCCTGATATCGTAAAATTCTTCTATCTACAGTTTCCTCTTTCAGTTCTGTTAAAGCGGCTTTTAGACCATAAAACAAACTTACAGCAGGAGTTGTCGGAGTCTGCCTTTTTCGGGCAAAGTCAAGATATCGATTCAGGTCCAGATACATGCTTCGCCCTTTATTCCGTTCTGCATTCCGAACTGCAGCAGGTGACAATGCAACTACTCCCAATCCGGGAGGACCACCGATACCCTTGTTTGGAACTGTAATACAGACATCAATATTGTCATCCTTTACTGATATATATTCCGATCCGATTGCACTCACAGCATCGAGAAAATAAATCAACCTGTATTTTTCTGAGAGCAATCCGATTTCCTCTACAGGATTAGACATCCCTGTACTTGTTTCCAAACCAACCATTACTATTCCTGTAAATTTTTCAGAACATAGAAGATGCTCAACCTGCCTGCAATCTATCTCCTCTCCCCACTCATAGCGGAGTGACTTGTGGGGGATTCCATGCATACTCGCCATAGTTATCAATCGTTCACCAAAATCACCATTAGAAAGCATTAACAAGCGATCATTCTCATTGAAAACCGATGATATCGCTGACTCATTGGCCAGTGTTCCTGTTCCCGTTAAAATGAGAACCTGATGTTCCGGAGTGGTATCCAGAATTGTATGCAGTAAATTACAGGTATCTTCAAACAGTGATTCAAATGACGAATATCTGTGAAAGATAATCTCATTCGATAAAGCTTTCCGGACTGTATCTGAAAGGGTAACCGGTCCTGGAGTCATCAGAAATGATCCCTGGTTTGAATACTCAGACATTCTTACTTCCTGGTTAATTATTATTATTGATCAATATGAATTATTTCGTATAGAACCAATTAACTCAGCTTCTTCTGGAAGTTGACATAAAAATCTCCCGGTGAAATTCTCCGGGCTCTCAAGAGGAACCGTTCGTGTGGTACTTTGGTTTTTACATCCACATCTGGAGGCAATCAGGTCACCTGCGACCTCTGCAACATGACGGAAAAGAATCAGTTTCCCGCCCAATACAGTGATCAGGCCTGGTATTGACTGGTTTTCCTGATGATCAAAAACTGCATATTCCCGTGGTACATTAAACCCTGAAATCCCAGCATTGTTCCGGCTGGAAATATGAACTCTGATACCACTGAAAGCATGTACAATTGAAGTAAACTTGATTCCGGGAACCAGTTGAGATGCATTTTGCAGTATTTCTCTTTTATCCAGATCACATGGTATTAAAAACTCAGAGCAGGGATATTGATTTGATGTAGCTGCTGCAAGACACCTTTCTCCTGAAGCTGCAACTACATCTCCCACTGAACTCGGAGCGCATCTGGTGACCAGTGAATTAACCAGTTTTTTTTCAAATACAAGAATGGCACCATGCAAATGCAGAAGAGATAAATCAGCCCCAAACAGTTTTGCAACAGATGCGGATGAGGGGCCGGTCGCATTTACCACTATATCAGCATTAAAAGTTGAAACAGTACCAGTAAATTGATTACTGGTCCTGATACACCATTTGTTACCAGCTCTTTTGACATCGAAAATTATCTGATTTTCAAATATCTTTACATTTTCTCTCTGCAGATATTCCAAATGACTTTCAATAAGGAGGTAGGGATTAATTGTCCCGTCATTTGTGAGGTATGCCCGGATCAATCCAGGATTGATATTTGGTTCCAATGCGAGCGCTTCTTTTGGTGATAAACTCTCGATTGGTATGTTTGATTCTTTACATCCCTGCTCGAACTGTTCAGAATATGCCTCATCACCCTTCAATACTACATACAATCCTTTGTCAGATGCTACAGCAAAAGGCATAAGATCTTTTATCAATCTGTTTTCGATCATGCATTGAGATGCGATCTCCTTCGATTTAAAGGCATATCTGGCCCCAGAGTGCAACATCCCCGCACAACGAGTGCTGGTACCTGAACCTATGTAATTCCGCTCAATTACGACACATTCCAAACCACGCATTGTAAGATCACGTGCTATTGCTAACCCGGCAATTCCAGAACCCAGAATACAGATCATCATTACCCCTTTTTTCATTATTTCGGCATCCATAAATCAGGATTGCCATTATGAAGCGTTGATTGTCTTTTCCAGAAAAATCGATCTCCAGAGTTTTTGATCAGACAATCCCATCAGTACCATACAAAGATGGCATTCATTAACAAAGGTTTTTCCTCTGCAATATGAAAGGATCCTTTCACGTTCACTCATTCCCAATCCCTCAATAAAGCCATGCTTTCTCAATTGCTGATAAGCAGGATCATTTTGCATGCTCTGTATTGATTTACTCAGATTTGCTTCTCTGCTTCGGTAACATAAGGGGGACCTTGTTATTGCAGATGCCCAGCAACAGGCATGAAGATCGAATTGCAGACCGACACTGGCATTACCTGCCATACAGGTCTTTGACAAGCAATCAAAGTCGTTGATTGATTCCAGCGTAACACCGGCAAATGGAATCGCCCTGTTCACAATACGGGCATTCCCGATGGGAATAATCTCCTGAAAAAGATACTGTGAAATCATGTCTTTTAGAGATGCATTAAGTCCAACACACGTTGTTCTTTCCTGTTCGGAGGAATAACAGACATTCATTATAACCTTTATGGATCGGTTTTTTGCCGCAATACACGCATTCTGATAATGCTCAATTGTCAGTTGTTCAAGATGATATATATCAAAGCTTAAAATGATGGTATCGACAGATCCAATTCTGTCAAGAAACTTTTCTGCGCTCTCTTTAGTTCTTGCCCAGACTGGTGCAGTAGTAATCGCACTTTCCAGGTTGTTATACTTACATTCAACAATCCCCTGTCTCAGAAGATCAGGTACCAGAGATGGTTCACCGCCAACAAAAGTTATCATTGAGAAGTCATTCTGTGCCGCCGCGCTTATATAGTGCGACATTACACTTTCTTTCAAGCGCAAACCAGTCCTCTTCTTACTCTTTTCCATTCCTACCGAACAATGACGACAGGAGAGTGGACAATCAATTGTACATACAATTGCCAGAGTATTCGATGCAGGCTTTTTGTTATTCATATACGATTATTTCTGTTATGTTAAGTTATTTTATAAATTCATCTTATGGGAATCTTTTTACCGGATGCCTGTTCAGAATTGTATGGACAAAGCGAATACAGAAATGGAAAACCGGTGATTACTCTTTATCACAAGATAAGAATATTGTTGACNTTTTTATGTTTATGTAAAAATGAAGCAGTCTGGCAGGAGAGTATCAACCAGTTAACTATACTAATCCTGGAGAAAAGATCTACTGAAAATCAAAACATAGTACCCAGTGAAAAACAAAACTTTCCAGTACAGTTTTTAACCCCATATCCATAGTAAATTTGTAATAGCAGATCTATCGGGTAAGAGAACTCAACAGAAAGACCCGGCCCTGCTGAAACATTCAGATAATCCTGTAATTTTTCCTTGGGAAATTCATTATTCCAGGCCATCCCCACATCTGCAAACAGTAAAATCCCTGATATCAGGCGCATCATTGGAGTTTTTACAGTGATAAGATCTGTAGAGCGGCTTTCAAAGTTTGCTACAAAAGCCTTATTTCCAAAAATCTGTCCCCTGGGTGCTCCCCTTAAAAGTCTTGGACTGTCCAATTGGGGAGTGTGATAAACAGGGGTATTTCTTGCATTCATAAATAATAAACGAATTGCCAGCTCATTCTTGATAGGTGGTGCAAAGAAAAATCTGCCGTCAATAAACCATTTCCAATAATTCTGTGGACTGAAACCAGTATGAAAAAAGAGATTCAATGAATACCCAATCATTGTAATATGTTTCAAATATTCTCTATCCAGGTCTACACCTGTTTCAAAACCAAAATTATCCTCTTTTTCCTTCCAGGAGCTGTCAACACCATCATCTGACACACCTTTATATTCAATAAGACAGTATCGATAAGGAAAACGAGTATAAAATCTGATCAAATTGAAAACTGAAGTTGAGATTTCAGGAGCAACCTCTAAAGCATCATATTTCTTTGAACTATCAGGCAGAGAATACGGAACTGTACTGTAACCATCATGACCCACTGAGATGGAAGCATCGACCTTTCTTCTGAATAATACATCATGTAAACTTATATTAAGGAATTGTGACTTGTTCCCAAGATCTGTTGAGCAATCAATTCCAAAAACAGGCAGGTTATACAGACTCAGACAACTACCAGCCAACGAGCCTTCATTTCTGAACATTAATGTTTTTTCTGCAACTGAAATGGAGATTTCAATACTGTCAGAATCAGTAATCAAATAGTCTGCATCAACAAAAATGAAATAACCGCTTTCGTATAGTTTTCTACTCCACTTATCAAGCTTTTTATCGAGAGACTCTGTGTCAATATGCTCATAACACTCTATCTGAAAATAAGACTTGATAAAATCCTGAGGTATTCTGATATTGCCAACTATATCGATTCTTGAAACAACACCTGCAGCTATGGCAGAAGTATAAAAACAAATCTGGATTAAGGCAGTATACAAAACCTTTAGAAGGCCCCTTTTCATACTAAAAACTGACACTCGCAATTAAAGACAGGCTATTTTTATAGGGGGTAAATCCAAAGGCACTCTTTTTGTCACCAAAAATGAGATTGTCCCGCACTGAAATAGTCAGCACATCAGATATTGCAAAATTATTCTGAGCAAAAAGCATCAATGAACGGTCTTCGAGGCAAAGAACTGCCAAAGCAGACAAATCTAAATATTCGGAAAAAACCGGAAGAGAAAAGATAGCAAATACATAATGTCTTCTTAAATCCAACGGGCTGTATTTACTAAAATAATTAAACCATAACTGATTTCCTGTTTTCAATCCCTCACCCAAACCTGAAAAAAACCAGGTTGATTCTTTTGATGAATAACCAGCTCTATTATAATAATACCCGCAACTTACAGATGACAGTGCAAATGGGAGATTGAATGTTGCAGTAATGGCAAACCTGGAAACAATACTGCCAGTATCTGAAACTGCTGAATCAGGTTTTTCCCTGCTGTTAATCAATCGAACGGTTCCATTGGATATTATCCCCTGCGCAGATAAAGTACCAAAAGAAAACGCCTGCGCATCAAGCTCCAAACCAAATCCGGTGTAATACTTTGAGTAATCCTCAGGATGAGCCTGGTCAATAAACGAGTAGGTCTTTAGACTAGTGTTTCCGATATCATGAGAAGAACGTAAAAACGCCAGTGAATTATGTGTCTTTTGATAGATCCATTCCCGGACAAAATCAGCGCAGTACTGTCGCACCCTTGGTATTACACCAATCATTATACTGTTTTTTGGAAAGACAAAACCGGTTATAATTGCAGGAAAGCTGAAAGCACCAGGATTAGGATCGTTAAAGCGCATTCTATCCTCAGGGGCATCAACATATTTCAGCAAATAATTTACTGGATTCAAGAGCATAGAGTTGCCGTAATTCATATTGATCAACCCGGTTTCAATAAGCCATCCGCTCTGATGTGTAAAGGTAAGTTGAAAAATGCCGGGATATGCCTTCAGAAAAGCCAGATTTCCATTCTGATGTAACTGATCATAGGGAATACCAACCTGTTCCAATGTCTTTTCAAAAGGCCGGGCTGGCTGTGAATTCATCAATATTCCGTAACTGAACTGGAATTGNATAATGTCGGCNAATTGTGCCTTGTAAATTGCAAAGTTTTGAACCTTGAGTGAAAAAGGTGCATCGGACGCAGAAATGCTGTTTTCAAAAGCCCTGTTAAACGAACTGTTTTCTGCAGTGTAAATCAATCCCAGATCGGTTGAAAAAGAAATCTGCTGTTTAACAGGACTCTCCTGATTATCCTTGTTTTCTATATCTGAAAATTCGTTTGTAGACTGGCAAAAGGAACAAGTATTACAGGTATGCCAAAATATTAGAAAAAAACCTAATTTTATGACTGATTTGTTCATGCTTATCGGTTATCTATCACAGCACAACCTGTTGATTCATAAATAAACTGCTTTTCATGGTGTCTGGACTATCACTCTGTGAAGGTGGTCAGGTGAAAAGTAATATTCCGGGATAGCCTTCTCAACTGTAAGAGAACTTATCTTTATGATACTGTACTCCCCACTTTTCATCGAATTTTCGATTCTGATATTGGTAGCATAGTAAAACCCATCCCTGGCTGGCAGGAAATCTGAATAGATGATTTTTCGCATGAGGATCTGAGAACTTGAAAGCGATTCAGCCTGTATAATTCTATTTTTATCAAAATAAACTTTTATAAATGGATAAGCAGCTTTTGCATTTTTCCGTTTTAAAGTCAAAACAACCACAGGAGTTTCTCCTGTATAGGTTGCGTCACAGTCAATCAGGTCGTACCACTCTGTCAGTTCTGTATTTACGAAGTCAGAAATATTGACAGTTCCCATCAGTGTCCTGTTATAACTTATCATCATAGACTTACCTGCTTTTGGGAAATAGCACCAGATATCTTTTCCCCTCATCAGATACATTTTTCCCCGGTCCCTCTCAGGTGACAGCGTATAAAGAAGACTTGTCCGGGCATCTTTTACAAACATTTTATAATTTTGAGTTTTAATGTTTCCCTTTCCATCATTGGAAGTGATACTGCAGAGAGAAGAGTATTGGTCTGAAAAACGGAAATGATCACCTATGCTTTGAAAGAGTTTTATCGCACCATCATCTATCTGATTCTCTTCTGACCGTACTGACACGACTGTTATTAAAAAGATTAATAGAAGACATCTACTCATTTCAAAATTCCGCCATTTATGGTTTTACCTCATCACCGGGGTCCCAGATCAGAACTGACGCAGTGCATCAACAATGTTCAGTTTAGAAGCCCGTTGGACAGGCAGAAAGGTTGCAAAAATTCCAGTAACTGAGCTTGCGACCACACTGATCCATATAATAGTATGGTCAATTACAATATGAATAGGTATCCTGTCATCCTGACCCGGAGGAGGGGGAAGTGTTATCTGCATTTCATTTATCAGAGGTCTTATCAACAGTGTAATTACAATTCCAATTATACACCCAATAAGACATAACAAAACTCCTTCAGTCATGAGCTGAGATTTCACCTGAAACCTGGATGAACCCAAAGCGCGGAGAGTACCGATCTCCTTTGTACGATCATTTACAACCATGTACATTGTATTAGAGATGTTAAACATTATTATTGAAAAGATGACCAGACCTAAAACAAAAGTGATTCCTTTGAACATAGCTATAATCTGACGGTAGAATACCGCCAATTCACTCCAGGTCCTGATCTCCAGATCAAGATTATTATCTTTTATAAAGGCGTTGAGCGTTTTAATAGCAGATTCCATATCTTTTTCGTTTTTAAGGCAGACAATTATTCTGTGGATTTTATCATGACCAAGCAGTGAATGCGCTACATGCAAAGGCATATAGATCTGCATACTCTCTACAGCTTTAAGCATTCCTCTGTAAATCCCACTGACATTTACAGAAATCGCATCTTGAGCACCATCTTCATTTGAAGCAAAAAGAACCACTTCATTTCCAACTTCCAGGTTTAGTTTTCCAGCCATATGCCTGCCAATAATTATCTGGTCCCCGGCATCTTCACCGTAAAAGGCCCCGCTTATGAGTTCTGGCGACATAAATATCTCAGCATCCGGATTTCCGGCTACTCCCATAAAAATTGCCGATGCTTCAGAAGTACCAATCATACCAACAAGCAGGTGCCTGTAGTTGATGAAATCCACAGATGATAATGTATCGATTACACTGCTGATTTTCATATAATCCTCTTTAGCAATCATATACTTGTAAGATGTCTCATCATCATCTGAATAACCTTTTCGTAAGATCTGAAAATGACCATACTCTTTGCGTATTGCCTCATCTTTCAGTCCTACTTCCATTACTTTTATATACCCGAAGAAAAGCATTATCGTGACTGTTCCTGCTATAACACTGGCCAGGGTAATAAAAGACCGGCGACGGTTGCGCCAGATATTCTTTAACGGCATGGTAAGATACAAATTATACAGATCAGAAATATTCATAAACACCTTTGATGCTGTCTTGATGATGTATCGCTGCTTATTGTGCCGTCAGTCAGAGTTATTACTCTGTCCTCTTCCGAAAATAAACTTGTGTTGTGTGTGGATAGCAGCACTGTCGCGTTTTCCAGCTCATTCACTTTTCGCAAAAGGTCAATAACAGCATTACCATTTTGTGTGTCAAGATTTGCAGTTGGTTCATCAGCCAGTACTATTTTCGGATTATTGACAAATGCTCTTGCCACAGCAACTCTCTGCTGCTGCCCGCCCGAAAGCTCGTTTGGAAATCTTTTCTCAAATCCTGACANACCCACCAGTTCCAGAAGAGTACGCACCCTCTCTCTGCGCGTCTTCTCAGGGATACGTGAACGCCATAAAGGATAACTGACATTTTCAAAAACATTTAATATCGGAACAAGATTGAAATTCTGGAAAATAAACCCGAAGGTATTCCGTCGCAAAAAAGTGAGCTCATTATCATTACACTTCCTGGATACGGTAATATCTCCTATCTTGAGAAATCCGCTATCTACTTTATCCAAAGTGCCTATAAGATTCAGGAGTGTCGTTTTACCGCTCCCAGAAACCCCTACCAGGCCTACAAATTCACCTTGAGATATGGTAAAACTGACATTTCGGATAGCTGGAACTGAAACCTTCCCCATCCTGTATGATTTCGAGATTTCTTTGGCACTGATTACAAACTCACTCATATTTACCTGCAATCGGTTTATGGAGTTTTTTAGTGTGAGCGGTAAGTAAGGAAGTGTCTACCTTCAGAAGGTTCTCACGCGCAAGTTCTCTCTGTTTCCTGTAATCATAGACTATTGCTCTTGCAAGATATGCTTCTGTGAGACCCTGCTGAAAATAAAACGAATTTTTTTCCTCTGCAGGTAAAATATCATATTTTTTTATGTAAACATCTGCATCATCCAGTATTATATCATCGGGTCTGGAACTTCCAGCAGGCATACTTACATTTACACGAAGCCTCCCTAACCGTGCATCGATATTTTCAGGCAACTTCGCAATCACCAGGGAAAAAAGGTTCCTTGCTTTAGCTATATATTTCATTATATCTTCGATACTGATATTAGCACCACAGTAGGCAGTATAAGAGTATGCCAGTAATAATCTTAATCTGTTGTTCGATTTGTCTTCAGACCATGCACTTTCGAGTACAACAACACTTTTATTTAGTAAAGGAGTCATTTCCTTCTTTTTTAACCCCGGTTTTGTACCCTCCAGAAAAAAGTAAATACCGGCTTTCATACGATCTGTAATGGATGCTGATTTGTCATTATATACATCCAGACTTTTGGACATCTCCTCAAATCCCAGAAAAACGTTTGGAAAAAAAACTGTAGAGTCACAGACCTTTTCCTTGTCTGACGCGCCAGCCAGATAAAAGCAAAACAGGATTATACCAACAACAATTTTTCCCATATCAGCACTTTCTTTACAAATTATTCTTCCTATTTCCAACGCCACAATTTCAAAGACAAAATACTGAAGATAGATCCACAGCATCCCAAAATGNTAATATTCAGCCAAAGTGGAAAATAACCTGTATACCCAGTCATTGTCTGCCTGAGAGCATCACCAAGATATGTTAGTGGAATAACAAAAGAAATAATATTCATAAAGTCAGGAAGCATTTCTCTGGTAAAGAAGATCCCAGACAGAAACATCAGTGGGAAATTGACTGCCTGGCAAATCATCTCTGCGCTCTCGTAAGTTTTAGAAATTGCAGCAATAAGAAACCCTAAACTGATGAATACCAGATTACCCAGTATTGCAATCCCGATAGTTGCAAACATGTTGACTGAAAACGGCAAATGCAGCACTACACTGCCTGCAAGCAAAAACAGGACACTCTGTATCAGTCCAACAGTTAATCTCCAGATTGTCATCGCCCCGATA
>JGI24712J26585_10003820_pt1 | contig 11768 bp, 9 predicted proteins | sample BioPla3DNA2_FD_26585 | JGI IMG/M metagenome (IMG submission 26585)
TCGCCGGTACGATTAAAAANCTCGATCCCCTTGACCAGCCTGCCGGCAGCCTCCGTTCCCTGAACCGGAGCAGGATAAATCCGTACCGGCAACCCCGAAAAACGTCGTTGCACAATCTGCAGAAAATCACGGATAGCGGCACCGTCAGGCGATGTAACTACACCGATAACTTCCGGAAGTACCGGAATCGAACGTTTACGCTCAGCCTCAAAAAGTCCTTCAGCTTCCAGGCGCCGTTTAAGCTCTTCAAAACGCCGCTGCAAATCACCGAACCCGACCGGACGGATTGAGCGCACATTAAATTGATATTCCCCCCTCACCTCATAAACGGTGAGCTGACCGTAAACCTCTACTTCCGCGCCGATTCCCAAACGCAGTCGATTCATCACCGTCGCGCCGCCGAAAAAAACTGCCCGCACCTGGGCGTTTTGATCTTTCAAAGTAAGATAAACATGCCCGGATCGCTGAATACTCAAAGTTCCAATCTCGCCGCGTAGCCAGAATGGCATAATACTGTTTTCAAGCAGCTCTCTGACCACCGAGTTTACTTCACTGACATTCCAAATTTTTTCATTCATATCATCAACACACTATTGTTTTTACGATATTATCGCAACACTTTTTTCTCAATACAAATCAAAGCCGGGACTTGGGATTTTGAACCAAAGGTCTGACATAAACCGTGCCGACACCGTCATCAGAAAAATTAACCAGCATCACCGAACCGGGCTTAGTACGAATAAATATCTCTCCTCGAGCATTTCCAAAATTTGTTTTTTCTTTTGAAACCGCAGTCCAGCCGCTCTGCTTGATCTCATTACTGATCTGTTCCAACGCAGCAACTGGATTACCCTGAATACGGTATGAACCGTACCAAGCGTCACGATTCGGGAAGTACATTATGCGCAACGGCTTACCGTCGTCGGTGATCGGCAACACCGTCGGCCATGAGAATTTTTCGGGGAGTTGAGGAGGAATCTTCATGGCAATTTGAAGCATCGGCATACCTTCACGAATTCGGAACAGCAGATAACGCTGTTCCCAACCGTCAGCGAGTTTTTTGGTCAAAACAATATTTTGCGCGCCATAAATGACTTTGCCATCGCTGAAATTCTCCTTCAAATCTGCCATCAAATCATTGATATTGCGATCAATCAGACCGAGCCGCATTTCCAGCCTGACACCATTAACCAACACTGGCTCAACACTGAACTCTCTGGCCTCAAGCGGATTATAACGGCTGTTGCTTTTTTTCCCCGGCCATAATGAAAAAACTCTTGCCTCAGCCGAAGACAACAGCATGCACAGCATGATTAACAATAATTTGAAGCGCATTTTTTTTCCCGGCCATAATGAAAAAACTCTTGCCTCAGCCGAAGACAACAGCATGCACAGCATGATTAACAATAATTTGAAGCGCATCTGATCATTCCCCCAAATTCCATATTTTGATGCTTCTACGGTCATAAAAGCGCGAAAAAAGTCCGCGAACAATCATCACAGCCCAGCGCATCCACCCCGGATAAAACAGCGTTTTGTCACCATGTTTCCAAGCCCGATACACGGACTCGGCCAGGCGTTCCGGTCCGGCTGAACGACCGGGAGAATCAGGGGGCCTGCGCTCCCCCATTGCGCGCGCAGAAAACCCGGTATTAATCTGTCCAGGCAAAACCTCCAGTACATTAATACCGTACTTCTTCAATTCGGGACGCAACGACCGGGAGAACATACTGACTGAAGCTTTACTGGCACAGTATGCTCCCATGCAGGGGATCCAGATTTGTGCAGCCATTGAGGAGATATTGATCACCGTTCCCCGCGATTTTTTCAGCATGGGCAGAAACTCTCTGGTCATTGCTGTCAGCGCAAAAAAATTCAACTCGAATAATGACCGTAATTCAGACTCGTCCGCTTCTTCCCAAGTTGCATACAACCCCTTTCCGGCATTATTAATCAAGATGTCGACCGAACCGAAACTATTTTCAACTTCACTGCGAATTCGGCTTCGATCCTCCTCAAGCGTTATATCAGCACAAATCCATAAATCAAGATCAATGCCGGCTGGAGAACGGCTGACACCGGCAATCTTGAATCCGTGATTGCGGAAATTGACCGCCATTGCCCGCCCGATACCGCTTGACACCCCGGTAATAACTACGGTTTGATCGCTCATGCTTCACCTTTTTCAACAAAGGCAATCGAAGCGTAACTGACACTGTGCGAAAAATCATTGAACATTTCACCGGTATTTGCATAGTCTATCAACTCCGGAGTCACAGCCTCGGCAACCCTAAGCATAATTTCAATCGGACAATGACCGCAGATGGTCGCGCCGGTATCGCGGATGTATTCGGCAAAACCTTCTGCATCAAGTGCCAGAATTTTATCAATCGCCTCCAAATCAAGCCGGCGAAGCTGTTCAGAAATATTCTCCTGGAATGGTAAATATCCAAATGAACGGCCGAAATGGGTAAAATCAGAACTGACTACCCACAGCGTGTCCGGAAGCCAGAATTGCTTTAGTGCTTGACTGACAGCGGAATTAACCAGAGAAGTGTTTTGACCGATAATCAGCGGAATCATCTCAAAATCACCAAGAAAATATTGCAGTAGCGGCAATTGCACTTCGAGCGCATGTTCGCCGGAAAAAACTTTCGGAAGATCAAGAAAATGCCGGTCTTTCGCCGCTGCTAATTTGGCAATACCTTCAATATCGCAGCGAACCGGCCGGAGCGGCGTTTCAAAACTATCAAATCCGGCATAAGCCGCGCCACTGAATCCGTATCGATGCGACGGTGCCATCAACATTACCCGCTTGATCAGTTCAGTTTTTACTGACATCAGCCCTTTGATCGCAGTCATCGCAGAATAGTCGTATCCGGCATGAGGCAAAATCAAGGCTCGAACCGGCTTCCGGTCAATATTACGTTCAGACCGAATCGCCGCAATGATTTTTTCAATTTTGCGATGCAGTTCTTCAGCCGTTGCCGGGTAAAATTGCCCAGCCACTGACATATTACACTTTCCAAGTTTCATAGCCATACCAATCCCAAATTTGTGAACGGAATAATGTAAGCCACATGCATCCCGATTTCAACGGATTCCCAGTCCTCTCCGAAAATATGCGAAGATATGCTCTAATTTACTGCCTTTTCAGTTTGTTTTACTGCCGTTCAACTGGTATCTTAATAGAATTATTTATGGCTTTTTGCCGAACCATTTCTAATTCTACAACACTCTGGAGGAAGAGACATGAACGTTCCGTTGAAAATTGATTTAAAAGGAAAAACTGCAGTAGTTACCGGCGGCGGAGGAATTTTATGCGGAGTAATGGCCAAAGCCTTGGCCGAATGCGGCGCTAAAGTCGCAATTCTTGACTTACGCGAAGAAAACGCTCAAAAAGTTGCTGACGAAATCAACGCAGACGGCGGTTGCGCCATCGGAGTTGCAGCTAATGTTCTGGAAACCGAAAGCCTGAAACAGGCCGAAGCCATAGTCAGCGCCAAATTTGGAAAATGCGACATTCTGATCAACGGAGCCGGCGGTAATCATCCGAAAGGCACCACCACCAAAGAATATCTGGAAAAAGCAGATCTTGGCGAAGCCGGAAAAGATTTGACAACTTTTTTTGAACTTGATCCGGCTGGAGTCGGTTTTGTCTTCAATTTGAACTTTCTTGGTACTTTGTTGCCATCCCAGGTGTTCTGTCGCGGAATGGCTGAAGGCAACGGTGGAGTAATCATCAATATCTCATCCATGAACGCGTTTACCCCATTAACCAAAATCCCGGCCTACTCCGGTGCCAAAGCGGCAATCAGCAATTTTACCCAGTGGCTTGCGGTCCATATGAGCAAAGTCAATATCCGTGTCAATGCCATTGCTCCCGGATTTTTTGTTACTAATCAGAATCGCGCCTTATTGATGAATGCTGACGGTTCTCTCACCGCACGCGGCAAAAAAATCATTGACCACACTCCGATGGGTAAATTCGGTGCCCCCGAAGATCTTCTCGGCGCTTTGCTCTGGCTGGTCGATGATAAAGCTGCCGGTTTTGTAAACGGCATTGTGGTTCCGGTTGACGGCGCTTTTTCAGCCTATTCCGGGGTCTGATAATATTCATAACTTGCATATTGCCGCTGCGCGCGCATTATGCGCGCGCAGCGGATAAATTAGACTTATGACTGAAGCACTGTCCAAACGGCTGGCAAAAATTTATGAAGAGTTGTTTAAACTCTACGGTCGCGTCGAATGTCCGTTGCATCATGAAACCCCGTTTCAACTTTTGGTAGCAACCATCATTTCGGCTCAATGCACTGACCTGAGAGTAAATAAGATTACCGCAGGATTATTTAAAAAATATCCCGACGTGCAATCCATGGCGACCGCCGAACCGGAAGACATTGAAACATATATCCGGAGTGCCGGATTGTTTCGCGCTAAAGCCCGAAATCTGGTCAATGCAGCCCGAAAGATTCAGAACGACTTCAATGGAGAAGTGCCGCAAAAGATGTCCGAACTGACCTCGTTGCCGGGAATCGGACGAAAAACAGCAAACGTCATACTCGGAAATGCTTTCGATATTCCCGGTTTTCCGGTTGATACACATGTTTTGAGATTATCCGGCCGTCTGGGAATTTCAACATCCAGAAATCCTGTGCACGTGGAAAAGACGGTCACCGCCGCGATTGCTCCCCAATATTGGGTTAATTTATCGCATCTGCTGATTCAACACGGAAGAAAAGTCTGCAAAGCCGGAAAACCAGCATGCCAAGAATGTCCGCTACGTACAATTTGTGACTATTATCGAAATAGAGATCGTCAATGCTGAAAAAAATGTTTCGCAAAATCAAAAAGTTTCCTCGCTGGATTTATGTACCGCCAGTATTCCTGTTGCATTTGACAAAACTGTTGCTGATGCGGACTGAAATCCGTGATCCGCATAATTACATGGAAAACATCAGCGGCGCGGTAACCGTAACCTGGCACAACCGGTTGATGTTCTTTCCGGTCATGTTTCCCAGTCGATTGCGCAGGCGAACCGTTGCCATCGTCAGCCCTTCGCGCGATGGGCAATATATCGTTGATCTAATCTCAATTTTCGGAATTCGCAGCCTGCGCGGTTCGTCCAATAAGAGGGGCATGCGGGTTCAGCTCGAAGCGATCAAAGCCATAAAAGAAGGATACTTCGTCAGCTTTACGCCAGACGGACCACGGGGCCCCAAGTATCATATGAATAAAGGACCTGTTCATCTTGCCAGTTGCAACGGGGTGCCGTTAATTCCGATCAGCATCAATTATTCCAATTACTGGCAGATCCGCAGCTGGGATAACTTTCAGATTCCAAAGCCTTTTGCAAAAATCATTTTGGTTATCGGCGAAAGACTGGATATCCCTCCAGATTTAACCTCCGAACAGCTTGAAGAATACCGTGCCCAAGCAGAACGTGCCTTGATGTCCATAACTAAGGATCCGTTGCCGGCGCCACCACCCCGAAAGAAAAAGGCGTAAACTCGAAATCGCTACAATTATAGTTTTTTACGAGTATTTTCCAAGTTATGACGAACATTTTCGTCATCGGGATTTTCTTCGGCAGCCAAACTGAAGAAATGTTCAGCCGTCTTAAAATCGTCAACAACATAAGCAGACATCCCTTTGTAAAAATAAAAATCCAACTTGATTAATCTTTCATAATTTGCGGCAATGTTATTCAACACCAAGGCTGCCAGCTCTTTGTTGCCACGAGACAGATGATAACGCGCCGCTTCCTGCATAACGTCTTTGGGAAAACCAAAAGCAAAATCTCTCATGTAAATAACCCTCGGAGTCAAAATCAACTTGTTCAAAAAAACAATCCCTTCGTTTTCGCGGTTCATGGCAAACAAAGTCATACCCTTCATACATAAACGATAAGCTTCAATAGCTTGGCGGCGATTTTCCGGATAGTGCGGATAAATTTTCAGCATTTCATCACACACATATTGAATTCTCGCAAAATCTTTTTCATGAAAAGCCTCTATTCCTGCCAGAAAGGCAATACGGAAATTGGGCGCAGGATGATCCAATGAGGCCTCCATGTGATCGCGACCGCTCTGCCAGCAGCTTAAATAATTTATGGAATAAATACCGATAATCAGCACATATACCGTTACGGCTCCGGCCATCAAACGCCGATACGCAACAAAATTATCCCATAGCCATTGAAAAACAAATCCAACAAAAATCCATATAAATGCCGCTGCAAAATAGCTGTATCGATCGGCAAAATCAGTATTTCCAACCCTGATAATACCAACCACCGGAACCAGTGCAGCAACAAAACATATCAGTAACGGCAACAGATCAAACACGGCAAAATTGTATTTTTTACGTGCCAGAAAATATCCGAAAGAGCNGGCCACTACCAATCCGAACGCAATCCCCGGCCATAACGTGTCCAATAGCGGATTGTAAAAAGGATAAACCGGGAAAAGCGAATAAGGATATATCGTCTTGAAAAAATAATTCCCGAAATTATTAGCGATTATTGCCAGACGGATACTCATCGGTTCGGCACCCGAAATCGCAATTTTCGCATAATTTTCCACCATCGTTGATTTTACCGCCATATAAATCAGTCCAACCAACAAAAACGGCCATAAATGCCGAAGATAATAACGCCAATCCCAGTTGCGGCGAATATGCCAAAGGATTGCCAGAATAATCAGCGGCAGCAAAATTGCCATCGGCTTGGATAACAACGATGCCAACATCAAAAGCGGCGGAATAATTTGCATCATCCGGAATTTATTATTCAAATTGCGCAGAAATATCCAAATGCTGAGCATTGCGAACGCCAGAACTAAAACGTCTTTACGTTCCGACAGCCAAACCGTAGATTCAATTCGTTGCGGATGAATCGCGAATATCAATGCCGACACTCCGGCAAATGCGCGACGCATACCTAGTTCCCGTCCGATCATAAACAGAGAAAATACTGCAATAAGATGCCACAGGTAATTCTGCAGATGACAACCAAATACAAAATATTGCTCTCCCCAGATCAGACGGTCAAGCATATATGAATACATCTGTAACGGTGAATGCAGATCAAGGATTGGAGTTTTCCACCAGTAGACAACATTGGCCCAGGTAAAATCAAGCTTCCGGTTAAGATTAATATAAAGTACGTCGTCCATTATTTCCGCTGGAAACCATAAACCCCGCCCGAAAATCGCCAAAAATACCACGCAGATAATCAGCAACCATGACCGATCAGGATGTCGCACATAAAATTCTTTTAATCCAGACATTAAGCACCTTAATTACAACGATTTATAACTACTTCAGCACAACGAATTATTAAGCCGGCATCCGGCACAATCACTGCTGCAGCTTTCGCAGAATTTACGATACAACAGCATTGCGCCTTGACTTGATGCGGCGTTAGTGTAAATAAGTTTGCGATATGGATGATCGCCAAACCACTTTGCCGCTGCGGTGCGGGTTACAATGTTTTTTTGCAATGGCGGTAACTGACGCCATGCTTTAGCCGCAAATTCAGCTAAACCGTCAATTTTATTAATTTTTCCGTAAGCAGCCAATGCCGGGAGAAGCACGTTCACTGCCATTTCAAGCGCGCGCGCTTCGCCAAGCACAGCGCTCGATGATTTCAACGGAGAATAAAAATTTGTCCAATGATTCCAGAGCGGATCATCCAGTTGCAGCATCTCCAGTAATCGCTGGTTAAAATCGTGATAGGTCGGCATGCGGTTCGCGATTTCAACAACATGTTGGAGCGGTTTTTCGCCAAACATCCGGACAAACTGAACGGTTGCGGCGATTCTTCTTTCCGGAGAATTAAACGGCCTTGAGGCACCGCGCCGCCACTTGATATCAGGTCGCGACTTAATGCGAATCAGCCACCATTGGTTCCAGCATGCAGTTTCAAATTCAAGAAGCGGTTTGGCTGGCGGACTAACTGCCGGATCGGGAAGCAAGCCGGACTCACCCCATAAAATTACTTCGTAATGTTGAATGCGGATATTCTCGGAATATTCGAAAAAGCGGTTGAACAATTCAATAAAATTATCGCGGTTATTTTTATACCCTAAGGCCTCAAATGCGGAGCGCAGAGTAGCACGTTCAATCCCTTCGGTCAAAGCTTCACTAGTCAATTTGAGTGATTTTTCGTAAAAACGCTCCATCCCGGCCGCTTCGAGAAATTCCAGCATCTCTTCGCGGCTTCTGCCGATAAAGCTTCGGGAACATATTCCAGTTTTCACATTTGGCAATACATCGTCAGAGGACTTAATTTTTTTTAGAATCACCAGAGGCGGCAATAATTCACGTTGTTCAGAAGTAAGATCGTCAACAAGCGCGACGTGCAGAATCACATTAAAATAAGCCGGATTAAGTTCATGATTATGGCGAAACCAGTCAGAAGCACGTAAATGAATTTCAATATCACCGGCAATAATTTTATCCTCAAGCTTAATTCTGGCATTTAGGAAATCAGGGCCGCCGCTACTGTTCCAGGTACCGGCAGAGATTATATTCACCACCGCATTGTCAGTAGTTTTCAGAACAGTTTCAGTGCTAAGAGAATTCCAGTAGCGCTGAATCGCTAATTCATTGTATTTTGTCAAAATCCAAGTTCCAGTTGTTCTGTTTTATTTTTTTTGGAATCGGTCCCGGGGATTTGCGTGGTCGTACCGATCCATTCTTCAAGGCTGACAATTTTTATGCCAGCTTTGCGGGCTTTTTCCAGCTTAGAACTGGAGCTGTCCGGATTGTCCGCCACCAGCAATGATAAAGCAGAATTAACATCTTCGACCGGTTCATAGCCACGTTCTTGAGCTAAAGCATGATAGAAAGAACGTTTTTCCGGCATTTTTCCGGTAAAACATATTTTCGGCAAATTACCATTTTCGCTGCCCTTGGTGTTTCTGACCGTGACGGCCTCAAGCAAATCATCAAGCAACGAAGACTGCAAGCGCAGTTCCCGTTCCACCGCGACTGCCCGCTCCGGTCCAATTCCGTTTATTTTCGACAATTCGGCGGCATCCAGCCGCCGCAATTCATCTAGAGTATGTTCAGTTAAAATCAGTTTGGCAATATTCGGACCGACATTTGGAATATTGAGTGCCGCCAGCAACTGGTAATCAGTGACCATGCGTGCTTTGGCAATTTCATCCATCAAGTTAGTGGCAGACTTCGTTTTGAATCCTTCCAGTTTCAGAATATCTTCCAGTTTCAAAGCAAAAATATCTTTGAGTGAACGAACGCCAACGACTGAAATCAGACGACGGATATTAGGTTCACCAAGGCGCTCAATTCCGATATTGCGAACAGCGGCATAAAGCCGTTGAACCTTCGTTTCGCTGCATTCCGGGTTAGTGCAACTGAGATCGGGACCGCGCCGTTCCAGCCGGCTTCCGCAGCAAGGACAATCGACAATCATTGCACTTCGTCGATTTTCACCGGGGCGGGCTTCAACTATGTACGGGATAACATCACCGGCGCGTTCAACCATCACGGTATCACCGATAAAAATATCCCGATCTTCAATATTCTGCGCATTGTGCAGTGTGGCATTGCGGATGGTAATCCCCCCGATATCCACCGGTTCAATTTCAGCTACCGGCGTCAGACAGTTTTTGCCAAAGCTCCATTTGACATTCAGAATTTTGCTTTCGCGTCGGATACCGCTGAACTTAAAAGCGATTTGTCCTCTCGGATGATGTGCGGTGGTTCCCAGTGACTCGCTGTATGATTCATCGGCAAGTTTAATAACAATACCGTCCAGCGGATAGGGAAGTTCCTCAATTTTGGCAACCAACTCGCCCCAGGTCGATTCTTTCTGTAAATCCTCAAACAGGACACTGTAACTGACCAGATTATAATCGACTAACGTCAATTTTGCCTTCTGCCGAACCATGTCGGAAATATCTTTAAGTCCCATTATTCCGGCAACTGCATTGCGGGAATTCTTGTATGAGCCGCCACCTTTTTTGGTAATATTCGCATAAATTTTTGCAAAATCGTCATCCCTGATGACGATTTCTCCGCGCACCGGCCGGTTGACCGGGCCCCGGTAACCAATGGTTTCCAATTCTATCAGCGGCAGTTTGTCGGTAATATTTTCGCCGGCTTCACCATCGCCGCGCGTCGCCAGAATATTTTCAGAATAATTGGCGGAAATTCCGTCATACTTCGGTTGAATCAGAAAAATCTCATCGCCATTCCTGGCATATTTGGTGGCCCAGGTCAACACTTCGTTATATGAATATGCCTTGTCCAGAGAAAGCATTGGTTTGCGATGAACAACTTTGCCGCTGCCGGCAACTTTCTGCGCGCCGACAAAACTCAAAAGCGGATGTCCAGGATTGGTTTTACGTAAAGCTCTGATCAGCTCATCGTAACGTTCATCGGAAATTTCCGGTTCGCCGTTTTCCCAGTAGCACTTATTATGATACTCAATTAAACGAATAAGCTCTGATTCGGCAAGAATATCTGTGTTAAAATTTATATAATCCACGGTACACCCGGTCTCCCCTGCAAAAGTTGGCAACCATAAAAATACGAAAGTTCCTGTAATCAATATACACCTGAGAAGACACATAATTCTTCCTCATCATTAATTGCATCTTAATATAGTATGGACAAAATAAAAACCAAATTATGAAACGATTATAAAATTCGCGCGCGCATAATGCGCGCGCGAATTTTAGTAATCACTTTTTAGGCTGTAATTCTTTCAAGCGATCGCGGATATCCGCGGCACGTTCAAACTCAAGGGCATCGGCCGCNGCGAGCATTTCTTTTTCAAGCTCAATGATCAGCATTTCCAGTTCATCTTCACNGACTACAATATGTTCTGGTCGATAATTNCCCGGGGTCTCAGCCAACGAATAAACCTGATGATTTTTCTCATCATAAGAATATTCTATTTTTTTCTTCTCCGGAGCAATAATATCAGCGATACTCTGACGTTCTGATTTCACAATAGTTGTCGGTGTAATTCCATGTTTTGTATTGTAGGCAAGCTGTTTTTGGCGACGCGCAGAAGTCGTTGCAATCAATTTTTTGATCGCGTCAGTAATTTTTTCAGCATAAAGAATGACCCGTCCGTTGACGTTTCTGGCAGCCCGCCCGGAAACCTGTATCAAAGAACGTTCTGAACGCAAAAATCCTTCTTTGTCAGCATCCAAAATTGCCACCAATGCCACTTCCGGCAAATCGATGCCTTCACGCAACAGATTTATCCCGATCAAACAGTCAAAATCACCGATGCGAAGTTTATTCAACACCCGGACTCGCTCCAGCGCATCAAGTTCTGAATGCAAATAATTGGTACGAAGACCAAGTTCATTCAGGTAGTCGGCGAGACGCTCCGCTGATTTTTTGGTCAGAGTAGTCACCAGCACACGCTCATGGCGTTCAGATGATGCTCTAATTTCCGCCATTACATCATCAATCTGTCCTTCCAACGGACGAATCTCGACTTCCGGGTCAAGCAACCCGGTCGGACGGATAATCTGTTCGACAACATTGCCCGCACATTTTTCTAATTCGTAAGCAGACGGAGTAGCTGAAACATAAATAATATCTCGGTGAAGAGTTTCAAATTCTTCAAACTTAAGCGGTCGGTTTTCCAACGCGGAAGGCAATCTGAATCCATGCTCAACCAAGGTCTCCTTACGACTGCGGTCTGCACGGTACATCGCACCGATTTGCGGAATTGTAACATGTGATTCGTCAATAATGGTCAGCATATCTTTCGGGAAAAA
>JGI24712J26585_10003821_pt1 | contig 11766 bp, 10 predicted proteins | sample BioPla3DNA2_FD_26585 | JGI IMG/M metagenome (IMG submission 26585)
GGGGGTAACAGCCCTGCCATTTCGTTTGTTATGTAAGGAAAAGGGCGTAGATTTAGTATATACAGAAATGATAAGTGCAAAGGGTATCAAATATAACAATAAGAATACCAAGGAGCTAATGACTATAAGCGAAGATGAGCGGCCGGTAGCAGTACAGCTATTTGGATCCGAACCTGACATAATGGCTGATATGGCTAGGAATATAGAGCATATGGACTTTGATATCCTTGATATCAATATGGGCTGTCCTGTACCTAAGGTGGTTAATAACGGGGAGGGCTCTGCCTTAATGAATAATCCCAAGCTGGTGGCTGAGATAGTAGACAAAGTTTCTAAAGCTATAAATAAGCCTGTAACCGTAAAGATACGAAAGGGTTTTACCGAAGGAAATATCAATGCGGTTGAGATAGCCAAAATTTCCGAGCAAAACGGCGCTGCTGCCATAGCAATCCATGCCAGGACAAGAGACCAGTATTATGGTGGAAAAGCGGATTGGGATATAATTCGAAGGGTAAAAGAGGAGGTATCCATACCTGTTATAGGAAGTGGCGATGTGGTGACACCGATTGATGCAAAGAATATGCTGACTCAAACCGGTTGTGACGGTATAATGATTGCCAGAGCAGCCAGAGGCAATCCTTGGATATTTGAGCAGATAAAGGCTTATCTGGAGCGTGGAATAATGATTCCGAAGCCTCAGTTCGAGGAGGTTATGGATATGATTCTTCGACATGCAAAGCTGGCTGTTGCGCACAAGGGAGAATATATAGCAATGAGAGAAATGCGTAAACATGTCTCATGGTATACCTCGGGCTTTCCCGGTTCTGCCAGATTTAGGAACAGAATAAATGAGATAAATACGATGAATGATTTAAAAATTATTCTGGAAGAATATCTATGTATGCTAAAATAACCAAACATTTTGTTAAAATTATATTATTTCTGACAGAATAGCCAAAATTATATTTTTTATTAAAAAACTATTGATTTTTTCCAAATTTATTGTATAGTATATTTACTAAAAAGACAGATGTTCGCCACACAAGAACAAACCAGGAGGAAGTGTTAATGGAAAAATTAAAAGTAGGTATCCTAGGGGGTACCGGAATGGTCGGTCAAAGGTTTATATCTCTGCTTGAGAACCACCCATGGTTCGAGGTGGTTACGGTGGCGGCTAGCCCCAGAAGTGCAGGCAAGACATATGAGGAGGCAGTCGAAGGAAGATGGAAAATGACCTCACCCATCCCGGATAAGGTTAAGGGTTTAATCGTGAAGGATGTAAACGAGGTATCAGAGGTAAGCAGCAGTGTTGATTTCGTGTTCAGTGCCGTGGATATGTCTAAGGATGAAATAAAGGCAATTGAAGAGGCATATGCTAAGACGGGAACGCCTGTTGTTTCTAATAACAGTGCCCACAGATGGACTTCAGATGTACCAATGGTGGTACCCGAGATGAATCCTGAGCACCTTGAGGTTATTGAGGCACAGAAGAAGCGTCTTGGAACGGATAAGGGCTTTATTGTGGTAAAACCCAACTGCTCTATTCAAAGCTATGCCCCTGCTTTACATGCGCTTAAGGAGTTTAAACCTAAGGTTGTAGTAGCTACCACATACCAGGCTATATCCGGAGCGGGTAAGAATTTTAATGATTGGCCTGAGATGGTTGATAATGTTATTCCTTACATCGGGGGAGAGGAAGAAAAGAGTGAACAGGAGCCCTTAAGAATATGGGGTAAGGTAGAGGACGGAAAGATAGTAAAAGCAGAAGGACCTACTATAACCACCCAATGCATTCGTGTACCTGTAACCGATGGACATACAGCAGCGGTATTTGTCAGCTTTGAGAAAAAGCCCACTAAGGAAGAAATTATTAAGGCTTGGAATGAGTTTAAGGGATTACCTCAGGAACTTGAGTTACCCAGTGCACCTAAGCAGTTTCTGAAGTATTTTGAAGAGGAAAACCGTCCGCAGGCCAAATTGGACAGAGACTATGAGAATGGTATGGGTGTTACATTGGGAAGGCTTCGCGAGGACCATGTATATGATTATAAATTCATAGGATTATCCCATAACACCGTACGAGGTGCAGCCGGTGGAGCGGTTCTGATTGCAGAGCTGTTAAAGGCACAGGGATATATCAATAAGAAATAAAAAGGCGAGCTGTTTAATTAAACAGCTCGTTTATTTTTCACTAAATAAATATCGTATAAATTCGGTTGCATTTTCTTTATGAGTAGAATTTGCGATTATTCCTATAAGAACGGGATCGTCATCGGAGGGAGCAATCGAATGCTCCTTGTAAAGCTTGGTGTCTGCCATATATATCCCATAGGCGGCAACCTTAGGATTATCCTCCGTTCCTCCCAGATAAAATTTGTCTGTCAGTGAACTATAAAGATCGGTGGGCAGCTGTTCGGATAAGGGAGTTAAGAACCCGTATTTAACAAAGTTGGCGAACTCCGATATCGGTGCTATTACAACGTCTAACTCTGATGCAGCCAAATATACGGCAAAGGCCTGGCGCATATTTATTTCATACTCAGGATCGCCATTATAATAGAAATTATAGTTGAGTAATACTTCTTCTGCTTCGGGATCGAGCTTTAAATACTCGGCTACCTTTTCTGAATACTCATCCCATGTTTCAGGTTGTATAGTGTTATTTATTATGACGGCAAATAATTTGGCTTCAGTCTTAGGCTTGGTAAATGATTGTATAATAAAATATACAGACACAGCCAATACTATAAAAATTAACACATGATACCTATAATAATCCCAAAAATAAACTATTCTTTTTTTCGGTGGCATATTCTTTAGCTTTTCTTTTTCTGTTTGATTTTCGCTTTTATTATAAATTAAAGCGTCATCATCAAGACGTGTTTCCTTAGGCATTATATCCTCCGAGTTTCTTGTATTTATGACAGTAAACCATCATAGAGAAAAAATGCATTCACAGCTATTGTATAGTGTACCATAAGCGGAGATAGAAAAAAAGAAAATACTTATTAAAATTATATAAAACATAAATATACGGGGTGCAACGCACCCCGTATACCGTCAAGTTAGTAGCTGGGAAGAAAATACCCCAATATACTATTCAAATCAATACCAAGCCTGTCGGACAAATCAGATAAATACTTGTCGGTATCAAAAGAATTATAATAATCACCGCTCTCGGTTAGTGAATCATAAACCTTGGCATTTCCATCACGCTTTGGTATGGTATAATCCTCCAGATACTTTACTGAAGTATCCAAGGTAACCAATGATGAACTACCCATATTAAGCTTTATTGTCGACAGCTGTTCATCATCCTTGGCATCATACTCTATTACCAGATCAAACCCCAACATTGAAGAAGTGGAGAAGCTTATTTCACCGTAAGAATATATACGTTTATCCTTAATAACTGTTTTTATTTCATCGTATTCAATATCAATCTCTGTACTTTCGCCTTTATCTGTAGTCATCATAATTTTTGCTGCTCCGGTATAAGCCTTATCAGCTATTGTATGACTACCGGTTACTTTAAGAATATGGTTCCCGTTATTCCCTTTAAGAGATATATCATATGCTCCCTTATCATCCTGTCTGATATTGAAGATTTCTAAGGTGCCGTTATTCGTGTTGTTATCTGATGGCTCCAATGTACGACCAAGGATTTGACCGTCACTTCCTACGTATACCTTCATCACAAAAATAGCTTTGTCATTAGGCATGCTCTCATAGGTTTGTTTGGCGTTTTCTAAAGCCGCATCTAATTTTTTATTATACTCATCCTTGGTTAGATCAAAAATCGGTAACAGCTCAAGAATGTATTCATCATCTCTGGCTTCTTCCAGGACTCTTGTTGAAATATCATTCATAGTCTCAGGGAAAAAATATAATGTAAGAAGATTTGATTTTATGGTTAAATCACCAACGGTGAGAGATTCTCCCTTAGCAAGCTCAACATCATCAATTTCATCTGTAATTATTGCAGTATAGCGTTTTAGAAAATCTCCGGTGCTGTCGGAGGTAAGAAGATTTGTAATCTTGTTATAATTATCAAGATCTACATCATCAACTCCGTATTCGCCCATATCCAAAGCAATCCTTAAATAATCGGGACTCAAATCCGGAAGCTGTAACAGTATCTCATTTGCGAGTAAATCCATGAAAAGCTCAGCTGATATAATGTCAATATCATTAAGGTTAAATCCGATTTTTTGATAGATTTCATTTTCGCTTTTTGCCGAGGTTACATCAAATCCTATAGAATCAAGAGATATTCCGATTAAGGATTCAAAGTCGCTTATGGACATATTGGCAAGAAGCATAAGCATTGAATTGACGGTATCCTTATCATAAGATATATTAACTGTGGTCTCGGTAGCCATATTATCATTGGAATTAGTCATTTTCATGTAGGCAATCGATTTATCCACAGCTCTTCCGACAGACTTATTTTCAATATATGAATAATATTCCTTCGGACTTTTTATTAATAGATTTATTGTGTTTTGAAATGTACTGTTAAAGGCATACGCGGTCGCGGTAGCTACCAATAACAGAAACACAACAATAATAGCGGTAACTAATGGCTTTTTGCCGAATTTTTTATTTTGCTTAATTTCATACTGGTCTCTTTTAAAAGCCTCATAGGTATAATCCTGTATTTTCTGACTGAAATCAGCCGTATTATCCTCTGACGGTTGAGATGCAGCATAAAATGAATTCTGCAACTCATCGGACTCCCAATAAGTGGTGCCGTTTTCTGATGGTATATTTATATCTGATTGTATGTTTTCGTTTAAATTTTCATTATTTTTTATGTTATCATTCATACTATAACCCCCTATATTTATTCACATACTATATTACGTTATTCAGAGTATAGTTAAAGATGTTAGCTTTGTCAATTGTAAAATAAATGCTATTGTAATTTAGTTGAAATACAATATTATGTATAATATAATATGAATGCTGGAGAGTATAAATATAAAGGAGGACTTAACTTAATGAGATACGGATTTTTTGATGACTCGAAGCGTGAATATGTGATAACAACGCCACAGACACCATATCCTTGGATAAACTATTTGGGATCGGAAGAATACTTTTCTTTGATATCCAATACAGCGGGGGGCTATAGTTTTTACAAGGATGCAAGGCTTAGGAGAATTACCCGTTATCGCTATAATAACGTTCCATTGGATTTGGGAGGCGGTAAGTACTATTATATCAACGACGGAGGCGAAGTATGGTCACCCGGATGGGCACCTATTAAGAGAGATTTAGATCATTATGAATGCAGACATGGTATGGGATATACCAAAATCTCAGGTGAGCTGAAGGGAATTAATACGAGCATTACTTACTTTGTACCACCGGGCATTAATGCAGAGATACATAAGGTTGTTATAAAGAATACATCCAATGTAAGAAAAGAAATAAAGCTTTTCTCATATGTAGAGTGGTGCTTATGGAATGCATTAGATGATATGACTAACTTCCAAAGGAACTATAGTACCGGTGAGGTCGAAGTAAAAGGTTCTGTTATTTATCATAAGACGGAGTATAAAGAGAGAAGAAATCATTATGCATTCTTTTCCGTTAACTCACCAATATACGGTTTTGATTCCGACAGGGAAGCCTTTATGGGAACCTATAATGGATTCCACAACCCCAATGCGGTTATGACAGGACAGCCTACTAATTCTGTGGCTGACGGATGGCATCCTATTGCATCTCATTGTGTTGAGGTTAAATTAGAGCCCGGTGAAACCAAGGATTTAATATTTGTTCTTGGCTATATTGAAAACGAGCCCGAAGAAAAATGGGAGGGCTATAATATTATTAATAAGAAGAAAGCAGAAGCTTTAATAGATAAATTTTCAACAGTTGAAGCAGTCGACAAAGCATTTGAAGATTTGGCAAGTTATTGGGATAATTTATTATCCAAGTATACCATACAGTCACATGATGAAAAGCTTAACCGTATGGTGAACATATGGAACCAGTATCAGTGTATGGTTACGTTCAATCTGTCAAGAAGCGCATCATATTTTGAATCAGGTATCGGAAGGGGTATGGGATTTAGAGACTCCAATCAGGATATTTTAGGATTTGTACATCAGATTCCTGACAGAGCAAGGGAGAGACTTATCGATCTTGCTTCTACACAGTTGGAGGACGGCGGAGCTTATCATCAGTATCAGCCACTGACAAAGAAGGGTAATCATGAGATAGGCGGTAACTTTAATGACGATCCCTTATGGCTTATACTGGCTGCCACATCATATATAAAGGAGACCGGCGATTATACAATTCTGGATGAAATGACACCCTATGATAATGATGAATCAAAGAGTGCTCCCTTTGCCGATCACTTAAAGAGATCCTTTGACCATGTAATAAACAACCTGGGACCTCACGGACTTCCTCTGATTGGCAGGGCTGACTGGAATGACTGCCTGAACCTCAATTGCTTCTCTTCAGAGCCGGGAGAATCATTCCAAACCACAACGAGTAAGGACGGCAGAGTGGCAGAATCCGTTATGATTGCGGGGATGTTCTGTCATATAGGTAAGGAATATGCAAGACTTATGGAAAAGGTGGGCAATGTTAAGGAAGCCGAGAGAGCCTATAAAGAAGTCGAAAAAATGCATAAGGTAGTCATGGAGCATGGCTGGGATGGTTCCTGGTTTATCAGAGCATATGATGACTTTGGAAGAAAAATCGGTAGTCATGAGAATGAGGAAGGTAAGATATTTATCGAATCCCAGGGCTGGTGCATAATGGGAGAGTGCGGTATCGATGACGGTAGAGCAATACAGGCTCTGGATGCAGTAGAAGAATACCTTGGGACAAAATATGGCTTGGTACTGCTAAATCCTGCCTATACCAGGTATTACATCGAATATGGTGAAATATCAACCTATCCGGCAGGCTACAAGGAAAATGCAGGAATCTTCTGTCATAACAATGCTTGGATAATAGCCGCCGAGGCCCTTGTGGGAAGAGGGGATAAAGCATTTGATTATTATACAAGAATAGCTCCCGCATATACAGAGGAGCGTTCGGAAATACACAGACTTGAGCCTTATGTATACTCACAGATGATAGCCGGTAAGGACGCCAGACGCTTTGGAGAAGCAAAGAATTCCTGGCTAACAGGAACTGCATCCTGGAATTTCGTTGCGATTTCTCAGTATATTCTGGGTATCAAGCCTGAATATGACGGTTTAATGATAGATCCTTCAATTCCAAAGGCATGGGATGGCTATACTGTTACAAGACAATACCGAGGCGACACATATCAGATAACTGTTAAGAATCCTAAGCATGTATCCAGAGGTGTAGCTAAGGTTGTTGTAGATAATAAAGAAATTTCAGGCAACATTCTACCGATATTCGGAGACGGAAGACTTCATGTGGTAGAGGTTGAGCTTGGTTAAGGATTGAGGCTATAATGAAGCGAGCACTAATAATTATACAAGGACTCCTGATGGCCATAGCGGCATTCTTTATGGTGTCATTGATATACATAATTATCACAAATATATTTGTTTTAATCACCGGTGTAGAGGATATATCATCCGAGATAGACGGATGCCTCAAGGCCATGGCTGTAATGGTATCCATAATCATATTTTATTTATGGTACAAAAAATATATGGATGGCATGATAGAGCCGGACAAGATTAAAAGTACATTCACTCTGAAAAACATCGGAATATTCCTGGCACTGGGCGTGGGATGTCAACTGTTTTTCGGATCGGTGTTAAGCCTCATAAGACCCCTGCTTAAGACCTTATTCGATTATTATGACGAAGTAATCAGCTCCATATTTGATGCAGATATTATAATAGTAGCCGTGTATGTAATTATTTTGGCGCCTATTCTGGAGGAGCTGATGCTTCGCGGAATACTTTTTGGTAAGTTAAGACAGGGACTGCCCTTCATTACGGCGAATCTGATTCAGGCAGTGGTGTTTGGATTGTATCATTGGAATGTAATTCAGGGTATATATGCTTTCGCCATGGGACTGCTGTTGGGATATGTCTATGAAAGGACCGGGACATTACTTGCCGCTATATTTGTCCATATGATAATCAACGGATCGGGTTTTCTAATACTAAGACTGAAGCTGAGTTGGTTAAATATATGGATGATGCTTATAATAGGAGGAGTGCTTCTGTTAGGAGCAATCTACCTTTTTTCAAGGACTAACGAATTAAAAAATAAGGAATAATTATTCTTATACTTGCATTATTTATGAAATAATATATAATTGAAGCTACAATTAACGGTAATGCTAACGTACCCATCCGGGACGGAAAGTCAGCCGTTTAGTATTTACTTAATCAGCTATATAAGTTTCTTTAAGTAAATCCTACCTAATCACACATGTTTACATGTCTTCATGCTGATTATCCTATAAGGATTACAGTCAGAACTGAAAGGAGGATATTATGAAAACAATATCAAATGTACGCACACTAAAGATGGTGCAGTTGGCACTGTTCGCAGCAATTTTATTACTGCTGGCATTTACCCCTCTGGGGTATATCAAGCTACCGACAGGATTGTCTATCACCATAATCGGAATACCGGTCATTGTGGGGGCAATTACCATAGGACCCGTCGGTGGAGCGATACTTGGAGCGATATTCGGACTCACAAGCTTTGCTCAGGCCTTTGGGGCAGATCCATTTGGAGTTCTGCTGTTAGGAATAAATCCGATTGGACTGTTTGTCACCTGTATGGTACCGAGAATATTAATGGGTTTGTTCACCGGATTGATTTTCAAAGGACTTAAAAAGATTGATAAGACAAAGTTTCTTAGCTATCTTATTACAAGTATTGCGGGTTCTTTACTTAATACCATATTATTCATGTCATCGCTAATGCTTATTTTTTACAACAATTCCGAGTTCCGGGAGATTGAATTTGTAAAGAATATTAATGCAGGCAATGTATTTGCATTGGTTATAGCCATGGTAGGTATTAATGTTATTACAGAAATCATAGCCAGTGGTATCATAGGAACTGCCATATCCAAGCCAATTGATATGTTAACCCAAAAACAAAGCTGATATGGGGTAATTATAAAAAAATGTGATTGACATAGCGATAACTACATGATACAATAACTAGGCTGTGATAATTTCATAGAAAAGAAGAGTATCCATCTCTCACCCTTAGCGTAATTAATTTACCGTGACCGGGTTCTTATATGCAAGTTATATTTAGTTCCTATGGAGCAATAATATAATATATTAGCATTATGTATAAGCAGGTGGATAATCTATGTTATCCACCTTTTTTATTGAATATGAAAGATCGTCCTATTCAATAAAAAATACATGTAATTTTAGGAATACTGTATGGATAACGGAAACTGTAAATGTGATATAACCTATGGAGGTGTAATACTATTAGCGATTTAATGATTAATGAACAGATTAGAGATAAGGAAGTCCGACTAATTAGCGAAGAAGGAGAGCAGCTGGGCATCATGTCCGCTAAGGAAGCTTTGAAATTAGCTAAGGAAGCTAACTTAGATCTTGTAAAGATAGCCCCTTCTGCGAAACCGCCTGTATGCAAAATAATTGATTACGGAAAGTTTAGATATGAACAGGCAAGAAAGGAAAAGGAAGCAAAGAAGAAGCAGAAAGTTACCGAGGTAAAAGAGATTCGTTTCTCACCGAATATTGATGATAATGATTTAAATACAAAAGCCAATATGGCCCGGAAGTTTTTAGTTAAGGGTGATAAGGTAAAGGTGACATTGCGTTTTCGTGGACGTGAAATGGCACATACGTCTTCTTCTAAGGTGATTCTGGATAATTTCTTTGCTAAGCTGGAGGATGTTGCTGTAATTGAGAAGCCCGCAAGACTTGAAGGACGAAACATGACTATGTTCTTATCAGAGAAGCGTTAAAAGAGAATACAGCACCATATGGTGTGGCAACATATATACAGTTATAAGCAGTACTAAATATAAGGAGGAAACATCATGCCAAAACTAAAAACAAGCAGAGCAGCAGCGAAGCGTTTTAAGAAAACAGGAACCGGTAAGCTAAAGAGAATGAAGGCATATAAGAGTCATATTTTAACTAAAAAATCCGCTAAGAGAAAGAGAAATCTCAGAAAGGCTACAATGACCGATCCAACCAATGTAAAGAACATGAAGAAGATCTTACCATATCTATAGATATTGGTGATAAGGAGGAATAGAAAATGGCAAGAGTTAAAGGCGGATTAAACGCTAGAAAGAAACATAATCGTATTTTAAAGCTGGCAAAGGGTTACAGAGGTGCCAGATCAAAGCAATATAGAGTAGCAAAGCAATCTGTGATGAGAGCTTTGAATTCATCCTTTGCCGGAAGAAAGCAGAGAAAGAGAGACATGAGATCCTTATGGATCGTAAGAATAAATGCGGCTGCCAGAATGAATGGCTTATCCTATAACAGATTAATGCATGGATTGAGACTGGCTAATATAGAAATAAACAGAAAGATGCTGTCTGAGATGGCAGTAAATGACGCAGAGGGCTTTAAGGAGCTTACTGAAGTCGTAAAATCAAAGTTAGCATAATATTTTGAGACCGTATGCTTCCAAGTTAATTCTTGGTGGTATACGGTTTTTTTAGAATTTGATTAGAAATATTAGATATTATAGTATTCTGTTGCAATTTTATATTTGTTAGCTTATTATAATTCTATAATCCAATTTATAACAATAATAGGGAGGTTTGTCATGAGAAACAAGGCGTCAAATATAGTTTGGGGATTAGTCTTGATAGCAATTGGCGTAGGTATAGCGGGCGATATAATGGATTTATGGGTATTCAGAGTGTTTTTTCCCGGGTGGTGGACCCTTTTTATCATAATTCCATGCTTCGTAAGCATAATACAAAACGGTATCAGCTTCGGAGCAACCACCGGATTTATTATAGGTGTTATGGCTTTAGTATCCCATTATATTAATCTGAAAATCGAGTGGTGGGAGCTTATTATACCGGCAATACTTATAATCATAGGACTGAGGATAATATTTCAGGGGTTTTACAGAAGAACAATCAGAGTAAATCAGAATATCGAGGTCGAAAACAGCTTTAAGAGATATGAAAGACGAGAGCACAGTGCGATATTTGCCGGCAATAAGATTAGAGTAACAGATGAATTCTATGGAACAACGCTGAATGCGATTTTTGGTGGAATGTCGCTGGATTTAAGGGATGCTATAATAAACAGTGATGTTGAGATTTCAGCAACCGCTGTATTTGGAGGTATCGATATCTATATTCCCAGCGGAGTTAAGGTTAAAGTAAATAATGTGCCGATTTTCGGAGGAGTCAGCAATAAAGCGCTTCAATCAAATGATCCTAATGCCTATACCATTTATCTTAACTCAACCACATTGTTTGGGGGGATAGATATTAAATGAATGCATTCCAAAAAACAATAAAATATTTAGCTATTGCATTTGCCATTCTCCTTACTGTCGGTATAATGTCAGGAATCGTTGGAGTCATATCAGGCGTGGTATCGGTATTTAGCGTGGATGATGAGAGAAATATAGATTACAGTGAGGATTTTACCGATGTTGAAAGGCTCGATATAAGCAATGGATTGGGCAGTTTGGATATTAAACCCGGGAATGGTTTTAGGGTAGAAGCATCAAATGTNTCAAAGAGTTTTCGTGCAGAGGTGGTTGATGGTACCCTCGTAGTTGGCGAATCTGACTTTTTTGGAAGGATTTTTTCGTTTGGCT
>JGI24712J26585_10003822_pt1 | contig 11766 bp, 10 predicted proteins | sample BioPla3DNA2_FD_26585 | JGI IMG/M metagenome (IMG submission 26585)
TCTATCTCTTTTAACATACTTTCAATATTAACCAATGATTGGTCAATAGCCTTGCCTAAAACCTTACCTTCTGCTGTTTTCATCTTTAATAACTCTTCAACAGCATCATCAACTACAGACAAGACTAAATGTGCAGTTTCTTCTTCCCCTGTATCATCCTTTTGAACATCTACTATATCTTTTAAAGACAAAATGTCTTCAATTTTTACAGGTTCTTCTATTTCTAAAATCTCTCTCAACTTGTCCAAAGATTCCTTAAAATTTTTAGCCATTTCCCAATCAATTTTAATATTATTGATTGTCTTGTCTATATACTCTACAGAAATATAAACCTCAAGCTTACCTCTTGAAATCTTGTCTTTAATTAGCTTCTTAATATCGTCTTCTAAAAAATTCAAATGTCTTGGTAGCCTAATATAAATATCAGAAAATCTTTGATTCACTGACTTAATTTCTACCTTTACATAAAGAGCTTCTTGCCTTTCTGCCCTTCCATATCCTGTCATGCTTCTTAACATATTCCACCTCCCTATATAGACCATAGCTTATAATAGAAAAAAAAGAAAGAGAATGTTAAGAAAACTTAACATATAAATAAAACACCAAATTCGGTGTTTTATTTAGCCTCTTTCCATTCAATTTTTACTTTTATCTTCTCACCAACTTTCCTAATAAATCCATTATTTAATTCAACCATATTTATTAAGTCATTGTCCTTGTCTTTTAATGTGTAAATGATTCTTTCTCCTAAAAATTTAACATCCACAACTTCAACCTCTTCTCCTTCAGCATCATCTATAATTGATTCAAATCGAGAGTATAGACCATCTTTTTCATTAAGATTACCTATAAAATCTTTAGAATAATTGTCTTCTAAATTATTGTACATTTCAACTGGACTATCAACCCTTATTAATTCCCCTTGATTTAATAGCATTACTGTATCTGAAATTGAGAAAGCTTCCTCTTGGTCATGTGTAACAAAAATTGCAGTAATTTCAAATTGCTTTTGAATTGAAGAAATCTCTTCCCTTAATACTTCCCTTAAATTCTTATCTAAGTTTGAGAGGGGTTCGTCCAGTAAAAGAAGTTTCGGCTTTATAACTAAACTCCTTGCAAGAGCAACTCTTTGTCTTTCCCCTCCAGATAGTTCATGAGGTCTTTTATGTTCTTGACCACTGAGTCCAACTGTATCTATCATTTCTTTAATCATTTCATTTTTCTCTAATTTAGAAAAATTTCTAAACTTCAAACCATATCCTATGTTGTCCTTTACACTCATATGTGGGAATAAGGCATATGATTGAAAAACGGTTGCTACTTGTCTTTTTTCCGCTGGTAAATTAGTTATGTCTTCCCCATCTAAGATTATTTTACCTAAATTAAGATTAATAAATCCTCCAATAGCTCTAAGAATTGTGGTCTTACCCGACCCAGACGCACCTAAAACCGAAAGTAGTTTTCCTTTTTCCAAAGAAAAAGATATGTCCTTTATTGCAAACCTGTCCCCATATTTCTTTGTAATATTTGAAACCTCTAAAAACATATCAAACTCTCCTTCTCTTTAATAAAAACCTTACTAATAAGTTCATTGATGCTGTTATTAGTATTATCACAATAGCCAAGGCAGAGCCTACATTATATTTACCACTTTGGATAGCATCAAACATGACCAGTGTCAGAACTTTTTGACTTGGGTAAACCAAGAAAATAATTGACCCTATAGTTGTCATAGATTGACTGAAGCTATTGGCAAAGGCCATTGCAAGATTATCTTTTGCATTTGGAAATACAGAATCTAAAAATATATTAAAGCCTGTTCCACCAAGGTCTCTTATGGCAGATGTTTCTGATTTTGGAATTGCAGAAGTTATTTCTACACCCAATTTTGACGAAAATGGCAATTGCCTAAATAACATATTTAATACAACTATTGCTGCTGTTCCTGTAAGGTGAATTGGCTCTGACCTAAATGCTAAAATATATCCTATTCCAAAAAATGAACCAGGAATAATGTATGGCATCATGGATACAAAATCTACAGCTCCCATTAGTTTCTTTTTTCTAATTACTAAAAAGTGCCCAATTAGTAAACCAATAACAGAGCCCACTCCTGCTGAAAAAAAGGAATAGATTAAACTTCTTATCAATGTTTGACTTAAATAAGGTTTGGCTTCTATAAAATTTGACACTGTAAAATAAGGAACCCCTGCTTGTTTTCTAGAAAATGCTGAAAATAAAATTCCTCCATACTGTATTCCAATCCAAAATAATGTAAAAATAGAGATAAAAGTAATAATATTAAATAAGATACCTTTATCGCCCAACTCAACTTCCATATGAGCCTCACCTGTTGAGTCTAACTCTTCCTTAATACTCTTCCTATAAAAAAGATATGCAATAAAGGCAGGCACAAATAAGACAACATTAATTACAGATGCATAATTTAAATTTCCATATGCAATCATATTCAAATACGCTTCCGTTGCGAGAGTGGAAAAAGAGCCGCCAATTATTGCCGGAGTAGAAAAATCTGAGAGACTCCTTACAAAAGTTAAAACAGCAGACACTGCAATTGTCTTTTTTAATATCGGAATTAAAATTGACCAAATTATTTCTCCTGTTGATGCTCCAAGGTCTTTCGCAGATAGGATAATGTTTGGATCAATCCTTCTTAGTCCACTTAAAATTAGTATGGTATTAAGAGATACTGACCCTATACTCTGCATAAGTATAATCCCCACCATTCCATATGTATTTAATGTTAATCCAAATATATCATGGGTTATAAAGCCTCTTTTCCCAAACATTTCTATATAAGATAAAGATGTAACAAATGGTGGTGAAATCATTGTAAGCATCAAGAAAGCAAATACAATTTTTTCAACTTTTTTTCCTTTAAAATATACATAAACAGCAATAGAAATAGATAATATGCTGGTTAATACAACAGTATATACTCCTGTCATTAGGCTATTCTTAATAAGTTTACTGTCTCTTGCAAAAAAAACAGAGAAGCCTTCAAAGTTGAAACTTCCGTCTTTGAAAAAAGCTTCTCTAAATACCGCTAAGAATGGATAGAGGATAAAGAGAGTAACAGAAAGCACAACCATAAAATAGATGATGTTTTCTAAAAAATTATCCCTCTTTATCCTATCCATATATTATTTATCTCCTGTTAATTCCTTCCATCTATTCAAAATTGCTTCTCTTTGTTCACCAAATGTAGCAAGTTCTTGTTTGACAAGCTTGTCTTGAGGAAGTCCTAAAGATAATCCTTCAACTCCTGGTTTTATTAATTGAGCTGAATCTTTTCCATCTAATTCTGCTACAATTTGTTGGTTATCTGGTCTTAGCATGAAGTTTACAAATTCTTTAGCTACATCTGCATTTTCAGAACCCTTAAATACAGCAACTCCTTCTGGTACCCATGGAATACCATCCGTTGGATATACTACTGTTAATCCGTTTTCTGCTGCTGCATCAAATGCTGACTTGTCAACTGGAATAATTCCAATTGCAAATTCACCAGCTACAGTTTTTTCTTGTGGGTCTTTACCTCTCTTACCATAGTAAGGAATATTGTCATTTAATTTTGCAAAGTAATCCCAAGCTGCATCTTCACCCATCATGTCTATTATCCCTTTAACAGCTGCATAGTTTGTGCCTGAAATAGCCGGATTACTCATGATTATTTCATCCTTGTAAATAGGATCTGCAAGGTCTGCCCATGTTTCTGGTGCCTTAAATCCTTTTTCAGCTATTACTTTATCATTCAGTAAGAATCCTACAACTGTCAAGCCTTTTGAATACCAAAATCCCTCTGGGTCTTTATATTCTGCTGGAACATCTGCTGCTTCTGGAACTTCAAATGACTCTAAGAAACCTTTTGCTTTTGCATCCATGAATGCATCAAGCCCGCCTCCAAACCATAAGTCAGCCATTGGTGTTCCACCTTCTGCTTCAACTCTTGATAATACTTCACCGGAACTCATTGATAAGAACTCAACCTTTGCTCCTGTTTCCTGAGTAAACTTGTCAAACAATGTAACATACTTGTCGCTTGTAGCAACAACATTCATTGTTCTGCCTGTGAAATCTACCTTCTCTGGCTCTGGTGTTTCCTCTTCTTTTGCTTCCTCTGTTGCTTCTTCTGTTTCAACTTCTGTTACTTCCAATGCTGCTTCTTCTTTTTCTTTACCTGTACATGCAGTGATTGAAAATATCATTACAAGTGCAAGTAAAAATGCTAAAATTCTTTTCATTTCCTCTCTCCTTTCAAATATCATCATATTATTTTAACATCAAAAACAATATATATCAAATAGAAAAAACTAATAAGCTTTATTTAAATATGTTAATTTTTATTTAATCAATGGTTACATAGAAATACTAGTTAATAGAGTTTATCTCTTCAACTTTTCCTACTATAATTAATATATCATTTTCTATTATTTTTTGATCAGCCTTTGGTGAAACAATTATCTTATCTGCTCTTTTTATTGCGATTACATTAAAGCCATATTTATTAGGTAATCGTAATTCCTGTAAAGTTTTTTCAACCCATTTATCTTTTGTGAGCATTTCAACTATTGAGTAATCTTCTGAGAGTTCAATATAATCAACAATACTGCCGCTTGCCAAATTATGTGCAATTCTCACTCCCATATCCCATTCAGGAAAAACAATCTTATCTGCCCCAACCTTTTTCAAAATCATCTCATTGGTATCATTTTGAGCCTTTGCTATTACTTTCTTTACTCCAAGTTCTTTTGAAATCAAAGTTGCATAAATAGAAGCTTCCAAATTTGAAGCTGTTGCTACAATTGCAACATCATAGTTTTCAATTCCCAACTTGCTCATTGTCTCTTTGTCCATTATGTCTGCTTGAATTGATAAGGTTGTATAAGGAGTAGATTTCCTAACTGCATCCTCATCTTCATCAATTGCAAGAACTTCGTTTCCCAATTCAAATAATGTTCTTGCCACTGATTATCCAAACCTTCCTAACCCAAATACTACATATGATTTCATATTATTACCCCACTATTATATTTTCTTCTGCATACCTATAACTATCTTCATGACTCTTACTATAGGAAACTGCCATTGCAATAGTCAAACCACCTACTCTTCCAAAAAACATTGTAATACTCAATAGAATCTTTGAAAAATTTGAAAGAGAGGATGTAATTCCCATGCTCATTCCAACTGTTCCTTGGGCTGAGGTAGTTTCAAATAATGATTCAATAAAGCCTATATTATCAACACCTGTTATTATTATTGAAATTATTATTAACCATATTAATGCTATTGTGACAATGGCAACTGATTTACTTATAGTTTCATCAGGAATTCTTTTCTTGAAAATGTTTATGTCTTTATTTTCTTGAATTTCTGTCAATGTACTCATCAACAAAACAGCAAAAGTCGTTGTCTTTATACCACCACCAGTTGATGCAGGTGATGCACCAATGAACATTAATACTATCATAATAGGAGCTGATGTTTCTTTTATTTTTGATAAATCAATGCTATTAAAACCTGCTGTTCTTGTAACAACAGACTGAAAAAATGAAATTAGTAGCTTGCCACCAATACTTTCATTTCCAATTGTATTAATATTATTATTCTCAGTGAATAATAAAGTTATCATTCCAAATATTATCAAAGAAAAGTAGTTATAAAAACAATTTTTGTATGAAGAGAAAACCTCTTCGTTCTATAGTTCTTTTTTATATCTGACATTACTGTGAATCCAAGTCCACCTAAGATTATTAGACCAGCTATTGTTAGATTAATAAGCAGGTCATTTTTATATGGAACAATACTATTACCAAGAATATCAAAGCCAGCATTACAAAATCCAGAAATTGAATGGAAAATTGAATACCATAAACCAGTTTTTATTCCATATTCAGGTATAAATCTTATCATCAATAATACAGCACCAGCGCCTTCAATTAAAAATGTTAAAAATATTACTGATTTTACTAATTTTACTATACCGCTTAATGATTCTTGATTTAATTGTTCCTTAATAATAATTCTATCTTTTATGCCAATCTTTCTTCCAATTAATACTAATCCTGCAGTAGCTATAGTCATAAATCCTAAACCGCCCAATTGAATTAAAATAATTATTATTATTTGTCCATACAAGCTCCAATATTCAGCAGTATTCTCAACTACAAGTCCAGTAACGCAAACTGCTGATGTAGCTGTGAAAAGTGAGTTGACAACCTGCGTTGCTTCACCTGATTTAGAAGATATAGGTAGACATAAGAGGATTGTTCCCAAAAATATTATCATAAAAAAACTAAATGCGATAATAAAGTAGGGATTTCCAAATAAACCTCTTTTTTTCAATTATAACTTCCTCCCTATTATTTTTAAGAATCTTAGATAATTACTCAAGCTTTAACATCATTATATGAAAGCAACAAGCGAAAAACACGAAAAATAAAAATATCTTATTTCAATAATATAACTTAACAATACATATCGTTTCTCCAATATTTCACTTGCTTAAATGAGGACTCTTAAGTTTATATTAACTAAAATTAAAAGTAGAATTTAATAATTATGCCTTCTCAAATTCAATTATTATGATTACAAAGATATTATATCATTGTTTATTTTCAATAAAAGAAAAATCGTTTTTTTGAATAAATCCTTAAACGATTTTTATATTCTTATTATTCAAATAAGTCCTTTACACAATCTAATACTTTTTCCTTTTCAACAACTTCTATATTTTTAGTTTTAATCCCCTTTGCACTTCCTTTTGTTACATAAACCTTTTTAAATCCTATCCTGTCAAGCTCTTTTATCCTAGTTTCCAAAGCAGGAACTTTTTTTAGCTCTCCTGTTAAGCCTACATCTGCAACAAAGGCTATCTTTGAAGAAATAGGCTTACCCTTTACTGAAGAAATAATACTCATTATTACTGCTAAATTGGATGCTTGCTCTTGAAGTTTTATTCCTCCTGTAGTCTTTATTACAACATTTTTATCATATAAATTTGTAAATGCTCTTTGTTCAATAATTGAAATGATTGTCCCTAACTGATCCCTACCCATACACTCAGAAACTCTTGAAGGATATGGGGTGAATGACCTGGAAACAAGACTCTCTATTTCTAAAATAATAGGTCTTGTGCCCTCTCTTACAACTGTTATTGCAGAACCTTCAACTGGTTTTTCTCCATCTCTATCAGTTACAAAATATTCAGATGGATTATCAATTGACTCCATTCCCTTTTCAGTCATTTTAAAAAAGCCCATTTCACCAGTTGAACCATACCTGTTTTTGGTTGCAGAGAGTAATCTAAGTTCCTCTCCACTCTCTCCTTCGATTATTAATACTGTGTCTACTAGGTGTTCCAAGGCTCTTACACCTGCTATTATATCCTCTTTAGTCATTTGACCAACTAAAATTACTGCCCTTTTCTTTTTGCCTGACTTTGCCACTTCCATCATTTTATTAGCACACTCCATCGTTTGTGTTGGAGTTCCCGCTCTAGAATTTGGAAACTCTGCCAAGGTAAAAGTTTGAATGCTATCAATGATTATAAGTTCTGGGTCTGTATCTTCAATATTATGTATAACATCATCTAGTGAGTTTGTTGACAGTATCCATATGTTTTCTGAAATACCAGAAAGAATTCTCTCTGCTCTTTTTTTTATTTGGGAAGCAGACTCCTCTCCAGAAGCATATAATACATTCAGGCCTTTTTTTGCGATATCGTCCGCTACTTGTAAAAGAAGTGTTGACTTTCCAGCCCCTGGAACAGCAGACAGAATAGAGATGGAATCTTTTACAATTCCACCTCCCATAACCCTATTAAACTCACTAATGTTAGTTATTATTCTATCATTAACTGAAGTTTCTATATCTGTTAGTTTTTTTGCACTAGCTTTCTTTCCAGCTATCTTGGTGTTACTTAAATCAATTTTTTCTTCCAGAGAACTCCACGCACCACAACTGGGACATTTTCCATAAAAGATTGGTGTTTCATATTCACATTCTGAACACACATACCTTTTGCCTTTTTTTGACATATTATATCCTCTTAAACTTTAGTTTATTGTTTCTTAAATCTATATCTACAGACATTTTTTGACCCTTAGGAATTTCACCTTTAAGGATAGCTTCCGATATTGGGTCCTCAATTACTTTTCTAATTGTCCTTTCAAGCGGCCTTGCACCATAAACCTTATCAAAGCCCTCCTTAGCAATATAGTCTTTAAGTTTCTTTGAGATTTTTACTTCTATTTCAATATTTAACAGCCTCTCTTCAAGTTCTTTAATTAATAATTCAACAATTTTCCCTATATCTGCTTCAGATAAGCTATGGAAAACAATTATTTCATCAACTCTGTTTAAAAACTCTGGTTTAAAAGTGTTTTTCAATTCTTCATCTATTGTTGACTTTATCATGTCCCTATCTCTAGTCGCTTCATCTTTTTCATTCGAAAACCCTATAGCTTGTTTTCTTGCAAATCTTCCGGTACCAACATTTGAAGTCATTATTATTATAGTGTTTTTAAAGTTAACAGTTCTTCCCTTAGAGTCAGTAAGCCTACCATCGTCTAAAAGTTGTAAAAGTGTATTAAAAACATCTGGATGTGCCTTTTCAATTTCGTCGAAAAGTATGACTGAATACTGTCTATTTCTAACCATCTCAGTGAGCTGGCCTCCATCATCAAATCCTACATATCCCGGAGGAGAACCAATTAATTTTGAAACTGAATGCTTTTCCATATATTCAGACATATCGATTCTAATAATTGCAGAAGGGTCGCCAAACATTGCTTCTGCCAAAGTCTTTGCAAGATATGTCTTTCCAACACCTGTTGGTCCAACAAAAATAAAACTACCTATCGGTTTATTTTCAGGTTTGAGTCCAACTCTTGACCTTCTAATGGCTTTTGATACGGCTTCAACAGCTTCTTTTTGTCCGATAACCTTCTCCTTTAAATGTTTTTCAAGCTTTAAAAGTCTTTCACTTTCCTCTTCTGTTAACTTAGTTACAGGAACTTTAGTCCAAATTGAAACTATTTCTGCAATTTCATCATAACCTATTGAAAGCTTTTTTTCGTCCCTGGATTTTTCCCATTTACTAGCCTCATCTTCCAACTCTTCATCAATTTTTCTTACCCTATCTCTTATTTCTGCTGCTTTTTCAAAGTGTTGCCTTTCAACCTCTTCATGTTTTTTCTTATTTAAATCTATCTTTTTTTGTTCAAGTGCTCTTATTTCTTCAGGTAATCTATAATTTTCTACCCTCACATAAGAGGCAGCCTCATCAATTAAATCTATAGCCTTATCTGGCAAAAACCTATCGTTAATATACCTATTAGAAAGAGTCACAGCTCCTTCTATAGCTTCATCAGTAATCGTTAAATCATGATGGTCTTCATATTTTTCCTTTAAACCTTTTAGTATTTCTATTGCATCTTCTATACTAGGTTCTTCAACCATTATAGGTTGTAGTCTTCTCTCCAATGCAGAGTCTTTCTCAATATATTTTCTATATTCATCAGTTGTAGTTGCTCCTATAATTTGTATTTCTCCCCTTGCTAAAACAGGTTTCAAAATATTCGAAGCATCAACAGACCCCTCTGAAGAACCTGCCCCAATTATAGTATGAATTTCATCTATAAATAAAATAATGCCTGATTCGTCCTTTAGCTCATTAATTACTGTTTTTAACCTTTCCTCAAACTCACCCCTATATTTAGCACCAGCTATCATACTAGGTAAATCTAAGGCTATTAACCTCATATTCCTCATGTTTTCAGGTATATCTCTATCTAAAATCATAGTAGCTAGACCTTCTGCAATTGCGGTTTTACCCACACCTGGCTCGCCAATCAAAACAGGATTATTCTTCTTGCGCCTTGATAGAACTCTTATTACTCTTTCTATTTCTTCCTCTCTTCCTATTACTGGGTCAATTTTCCCTTGTTCAGCCATGCTGGTTAAATCAACACCGTACTTTGAAAGATATGGTTTGTCTTGGGGGTTAAATTCTCTATTAATCTTTTTATATTTATCCTCTCGTCTTATTATCTCTGAAGATAGAGTCCTAATATCAACACCAAGCTTATCTAGAACTAGTAGAGCAACCCCATTTCCTTCATTTAATATGGCAAAATATAAATTTCTTGGTTCAATAACATTGGAGTTAAATTTTCTAGCATCTAAAATAGCCAGTTCAAAAACTTTTTTCATCTTCTGACTGTAAGAATATATTTGAGGGGCCACATCTCCAACTCCAACTAGAGATATTACTGCATCAAAAGCTTTTTGATAATCTATTGGTGGGTTGTTCAAAACTTTTGAAGTTTCACTTTTTCCTTCTCTTATTAATCCCAATAGAAGATGTTCAGTACCAATATAGTTATGTTTTAGCTTTGTTGCTTCTTCTTTTGCAAGATATACTGCCCTATTTGCTTGTTCAGAAAAATTTCCAAATACTGTCATTGCTCCTCCTATCTATTGTTTGTTATGGCAAGTATCCTATCTCTAATTTTTGAGGCTTGCTCATAGTCTTCCAATGCAACTGAAATTTCTAAGTCTGACTTTAATCTTAGAACTTCATTTAATTTTAATTTTATCTCTCTTCTTTCTTTAGTATCATCAAAGCCAATTTGATTTCTCATATAATGGTCTAAATGTCTTACTATTCTTGGTCTAAAGTGTTCATAACACTTCTCACAATTTCCCTCACCTGATATTAAATAATCCTTTAAAGTCATACCACAATGCATACAAATATCACATCCTGGTCCTAATGCTTCTGTGTTTACATGTGGTTGACCACCACCAGTATTTGTATTTGGATTATACATGTTCATTTTTGGTTCATTCATAAAAATATTCTTTACAAAATTATTAAAAAAATCATCAAGTGAGAAAGGTAGCTCAAAACCATCCTCAGTAATTCCAACTGGGATTCCTATTCCAAATTTAAATTCTCCTCTTTCCTTTGCACACTTCTCACAAATATGAATTTCTTCCGGCTTACCATCGTTTAAAGTTGTCATATGGATAACAGCTTCGTTTTTATTGCAAATTTGACATAACATTTAATCACCTCTATTTTCAATAACATTTAGTATGTTTTTAATTATATCTGCCCTGATATAATTCCTTTCTTCATGTGGAACCCTCTCTAAACTTCTATCACTTAAAATAACCTTTACCAAATTCATCTCATTTATTTCAATTACACCTTCATCGTATAAGCCTTCAATTAATCTATCAGATTTATATTTAGTGATAGAATCACCTATTGAGTCCAATATTATTTCCCTATAGTCTTCATCTATTTCTAGCTTCGTTACTTTAATATACCCTCCTCCACCTCTTTTACTCTCAATAATATACCCTCTATTGGTGGAAAATCTTGTTTGAAGGACATAATTAATTTGTGAAGGTGCACAATCGAACTCTTCGGCTAGCTGATTTCTTTTGAATTCTATAACTCCATTATCTTCGTCCTCAAAAAGCCTATTAATAAATTCTTCAATTGAATCTGACAGAATACTCATCTCGTCACCTCTTTCTTTGACCTTCTTTGTCCTTTATATATATACCTCGTTTTTTTAATAATAAACTTTTATTTGCAAATAAGAAAAAAGCTCAAAGAAAAAATTCTAAAGAGCTTTTAATTTACAAAATAATATATATCTTAATTACTTGTATTTAATTCAGGTATATATGGCTTTATATCAAGTACAGGAGTTCCAGAAACCA
>JGI24712J26585_10003830_pt1 | contig 11752 bp, 8 predicted proteins | sample BioPla3DNA2_FD_26585 | JGI IMG/M metagenome (IMG submission 26585)
TAAATTGATATACTCCCGGCTTATCCGGAAGAGAAGCTATCACGTTTTTTAATTTATCGGCTTGAAGATTCATATCGAATATTTAGAAATTGTTCCACGTGAAACAATATACTTATCTTCCCAATAAAACAAGCAGCACATTGATATCGTTGGGAGAAATGCCCGGAATGCGGCTGGCATGACCAATGGTCTCCGGATCTATTTTGAGTAGTTTTTCACGCGCTTCTGTTGAAATTGATTGCACTGCATTATAATCAATACGTCCCTTCAAAGGGATATTTTCCAATCGTTGCAGTTTATCAGCAATTAATCTCTCTCTCTCGATATAACCGGCATATTTGATGATGACTTCGGCTGCTTCAATTATTTCTTCAGTACGTTTGGGAATGGCTTGAACTTTCGCTTTTAATGCCGGAACTGCTTCCGCCAATTCAAGTATGCCAAATTGCGGACGAAGTAATAAATCATGCAGGCGCGTACTATGCCTGAGTTCCGAAGAATCAACAGATAGTAAAAAATCATTGATTTGATTAGGCTTTACTAAATGCGCTTTCATAAACTCAGTGAGTTTGTTTAACTCTTCTTTTTTGTAATTCAATTGTTCTATGCGGTCAGCTTTGGCTAATCCCAATGCAGCACCCTTTTCACTCAAACGCATATCTGCATCATCCTGGCGCAAAAGAATTCTGTATTCTGCACGAGAAGTGAACATACGGTAAGGTTCATCAACACCTTTGGTAACCAAATCATCAATTAACACACCTATATAAGCCTCGTCACGTGCCAGGGTGAATGGTTCACCACCGTGACAGTTGATGTGAGCATTAGCACCGGCAATCAGTCCTTGTCCCGCAGCTTCTTCATATCCGGTCGTGCCATTCACCTGTCCGGCGAAGAATAAATTTTTTATTTTTTTTGTTTCAAGCGTATGTAGTAATTGTGTCGGATCGAAGAAATCATATTCAATGGCGTATCCAGGCCGGTAGAGTTGGGCATTTTCCAGGCCCTTGATTGTATGTAAGGCACGGATTTGAATATTATAGGGTAGGGAAGATGAGAAGCCGTTGATATAATATTCATGTGAATAAGCCCCTTCCGGCTCCAGGAATAGCTGGTGAGAAATTTTATCTTCAAAAGTGACGATTTTAGTTTCTATGCTCGGACAATAACGCGGTCCTATGCTTACAATTTGCCCATTGTAAAGCGGAGAATCATCCAGTCCTTGACGTAAAATCTCATGGGTTTGTTCATTGGTATAAGTAATCCAACAACTCCTTTGTGGCATTACTCTTTTTACGTCTTCTAAATAAGAAAACTGATGAAAATCATCATCTCCGGGCTGCTCTGCAGTTTGGCTAAAATCAATGGTTCGTCCATCAATGCGGCAAGGCGTGCCGGTTTTCATCCTGTCTGTAGTAAAACCCATGGATTGCAACTGTTCGGTGATCCCATATACCGCCGGTTCTGACAGTCTGCCACCCATCATTTGAGTTTTACCAATATGAATTAATCCGGAAAGGAAAGTACCGGCAGTAAGAATAACAGCTTTAGCTTTCATTTCTATCCCCAAGGCAGTGATTACGCCTGTGACTGCACCATCCTTGAAGGTCAGCTGTTTAACTGTATCTTGCCAGATATATAAATTCGGAGTATCAGTTACAATTTTAAGCCATTCCTGAATAAATTGGTTTCTATCGTTTTGTGTGCGAGGACTCCACATGGCAGGACCTTTTGAGCGATTGAGCATGCGAAATTGTATCGCACTTTTGTCGGATACAATACCCATTTGTCCCCCAAGAGCATCTATTTCTCTGACTATCTGTCCTTTAGCCACTCCTCCTACCGCGGGATTACAACTCATTTGACCTATCTTGTTCATATCCATGGTGATAAGCAGTGTTTTGGAACCCATATTAGCAGCGGTAGCAGCAGCTTCATTGCCGGCGTGACCGGCACCAATCACAATTATGTCGTATTTGAAATCCATTTATCTTATTAATTATGAGGATGTTTCAAAAGATATTCTACTAAAAAACAGCAAGGCGTTTTATGTTAAGTTCATTATTCTCTCTTCATTTTTTGGCTTGAACCAAAAAACGAAGCAAAAAAGTTCAAGACTGTGCGTGCTTTGCTCAAAAAACTTGCGCTCAATTGACTAAATCGTTCAAACTCAGCGGTGTCTCATAAGCGCCCAACTGCTGCGTTACTTTCGATATTCGGGCTCAATCACATACTTCAGTATGCTCCTTTGCCCTCAATCTCAGTGCCTTGCATTTAGACACTTCTAAGACACCTTACGGGTTTTTGACTGAATATTTGCAGCTCAAACAAGAACGATTCTTTACGTCAATCTCACTTATTTTTCAGCTCACCAGGCAAGGTCGGTTTGCACCCTGCAGCATTTTTGACCTCGCGACCACGAAACTCAGAACCCGCAACCCCGAATATCAAAAGTAACGTAGTAGTCGGATACTCTTATATTGAAACACCGCCTGCAAAAATACAAAAATGTTGTCAGATTTTATATTATTATGACACTGTGAGCTTACATTGTTTGAACCTCAAGAGTTTTCGAGAAAGAGGTAATGAAAAGAGATAATTGAGTTCTGAGTTCAATGTAAAATTGGTTCTCTTCCTTCTAATCTGCTCAAACAAACATTTAACATAAAAGTTTTATTTTTTATTTGCTTTCAATTGGGATTAAAGTATCTTTGTGAGCAAATATTTATATTTATAAGACCAAAAATAATGAAAAAGACCCGCGTACTTGCTTTCTTTTTAACCATTACTTTCCTTGTATGTTTTTCTCCCACTCTGCATGCTAAATTAACAGAAGATGATTTTGAGAATGTTCAAATTATCCCTGAAAAAGAAGCTCTAATGCTGCACTGGAACATTGATTATGAAACCTTTAATCGTATTCAAGAGCAGGAAAGCTACATCATTATCGCGTATGCTACACAGGCCGAGGTGAAGAAAGCGGGTTTTTCTGAAGATGAGGGATGGTCTTATGTTGCTGACATTCCGATTGATGAGACGGCCTATTTTATTGATGATTTGAAAGGCGGTGAAAGTTATTTCGTAAAACTTGGAGTGCAGACGGAAAAAGGGATTTCATGGTCAAGTGTTCAGGAGGGTGAAACAGCCAAGCCCTGGGGCCTCTTTGATTTTTTAACGTTAATAGGTGCATTGGCTTTGTTCCTTTTCGGAATGAAAATCATGAGCGATGGATTGCAGAGAATGGCCGGGAAAAACCTCAGAAACATACTTGGAACCTTTACCTCTAACCCTTTTAAAGGTCTATTGACAGGATTGGGTATCACAGCTTTGATTCAGTCTTCATCGGTTACGACGGTTATGACAGTTTCCTTCGTGAATGCCGGTATCCTTTCGCTGACGCAATCAGCAGGTATCATTATTGGAGCTAATATCGGTACGACTTTGACTGCCTGGATTGTTGATTTTTTTGGCTTTAAAATGGATATTGGACCTTATACGCTGATTATGCTGGCTGTGGGTTTACCCATACTTTTCCTCAAAAATCCAAAATTTCAAGGATTGGGTAATGGCATCATCGGTTTCGCTTTACTCTTTATGGGTTTAGGTTTTTTGAAAGCTTCTGTTCCCGATATTAGCCACGATACTCCCATTGTACAATATTTTGTCTCACTGGGGGACATCCCGTATTTTAGCACCCTCATTTTTGTTGCTTTCGGTGCTTTGCTTACCGTTATCATTCAGTCTTCATCGGCTACTGTTGCATTGACAATGACACTGATGGCTACCGGTGCCATACCTTTTGAGATAGGTGCTGCCATGGTGTTGGGAGAAAACATAGGTACGACCATAACTGCTGAATTAGCTGCTACAGTGGGGAATGTACATGCGAAAAGAGCAGCAAGAATACATTCAACCTTTAATATAACAGGGGTAATTTGGGTACTTCTCGTTTTCCCGTTTTTTCTGAAACTTGTCACTTTCCTGACTGAAACAATCTTTGGTGGAAATCCTATCCTCAATACTGCAGAGTACGGCAGCACGGGTTTGGCAGTTCTACATACCACATTTAACGTTACCAATGCATTAGTCCAGATATGGTTTATCCCATATTTGGTTAAATTTGTCGAGTTTTCCGTTAAATCTCGTGGTAAAAAAGATGAGCAATTTCGCTTGGATTACATAAAAAGTCCCAAGGCAACACCGGAACTTTCCATTTTAGAAGCTAAAAAAGAAATAGCCAAATTTGGTGGTTTGACGTCCTCAATGTCTTCTTTTACAAGAGATCTCTTGTTAGAAACAAGTTCCAACAAACAGTATGAAATCCTCGAAAGGATAGCCAAATATGAGGAGATTACCGACAGGGTAGAGGTTGAAATCGGACGTTATCTCAACCAGATTGCAAGTGGTAATATTGACGTGCAGCTGGCAACACGCATTAATGGGATGAATAGTGCTGTGAATAGCCTGGAAAGGATTGGGGATATATTCTATCAAATATCCAAAAATATTGAGAAGAAGAATACTGAAGGAATTGAATTTTCAGAGTCACAAAATAAGAAATTGATTGAAATGTTTGATTTAATCGATGAAGCATTTCAAGTCATGAGTCAAAATCTTCAGAAACATTCTCATGAAGTTTCTATTTATGAGGCAATAGAAGTGGAACGAAGAATTAATCAAAAGAGAGATGAGCTCAGACAAGATCACTTTGATACAATGACAACCAATGATGTTGAATTCCAAATCGGAAGGAGCATTATTTACAATAATATATTCTCATTATTAGAACGTATCGGAGATCATATTCTGAACGTGACGGAAGGTATTACCGGAAAGTATTAATTTAAAATCAGCCTGAAACCACTTTTAATCCTATAATAGAAGCGATCAAGGTAAAGATGAAAAAAAGTCGGAGAAAAGTTGCCGGTTCCTTGAATACGAATATTCCCATTAATACTGTGCCTACTGCACCTATGCCCGTCCATACGGCATAAGCAGTACCAACAGGCAAGCTCTGCACAGCCTTCACCAAGAGCGCCATGCTGATGGCCAGCGTAACAACAAAACCCGCATACCACCAGTACATCTCTGTGCCGGTGGTTTCTTTTGCCTTACCAAGACAAAAAGCAAAGGCAGTTTCGAACAAACCGGCAATAACTAAAACAATCCAATTCATATCAATAGTTTGCCGGCAAAAATAAGTAAAATTGCGGGAACTTACCTCAGTTTGGATAAAAACCCCAATCCATATCCGAAAAGCTGAGTGAATGAGGTCACAATTGATAACAATCCTATCTTAATACTTTTGTTTTGGATTGATGAATCTACGAAAACTATCAGGCAGAAAAGTAACAATAATCCCCATATAATCGGAATAAAGAATCCTGTTATCAAAATTGAAATCACACCAATTACAAAGATTGAGGGCAAGAAATGAACAAGCTTCAGCGACTCAGGATGTTTTTTCCACAGGGCAATTCGTGCTGCTCCCGAATGAAAAACCTGGCGGTAAAACTTGGCTAAATTCACCCTGCGTTTGTGATAAACATAGGCTTCAGGAAATAAACGTACGGTATAACCTGCCTTGAAAATACGTATGCTAAAATCAATATCTTCTCCGTAACGCATACTGGAAAATCCACCTAAACTTCTGTAAACATCAGTCTTTACACCCATGTTGAAACTTCGGGGATGAAATTTTTCCAATCCGTCTTTTTTGCCTCCCCGTATGCCACCCGTGGTAATCAATGAGGTCATGGCATAATTTACAGCTTTTTGCATGTCACTGAAATTTTCATGTGCAGCATCAGGACCTCCGAATGCATCGCAAGGATTAGCGTTGAGCTCTTCACGTATGTTTTGAATATAGTGTTTAGGGATGATGCAGTCAGAGTCAAGTATGAGCAAATAATCACCTTTGGCTTGTTCGGCACCGTAATTTCTACTGCCTCCCGGTCCGGAGTTTTCCTTAAACAGGTATTTTATATCCAATTCTCCGGCATATTGTTTACAAATAGCTTCACAAGTATGGGTAGAGCCATCTTCAACTACTATGACTTCAAACTTTTTGTCCGTTTGTTTGGTCAGTGATTCTAAAAGCTCTTTAACCTCGTCGGGGCGGTTATAAACCGGGATGATAATTGAAAATAACATGGGTTCTTCAAGTTCTATATTACATGCAAAGATATACAATACCTCGAAATACCATATAATTTATAGGGTTATTTTGCTGATTCTTAAACGTACAATCCTGAGCTCGAATATCGAAAGCAATGTGGTTACTGAGCGAAGTCGAAGTGCAGCAGTTGAACAATATGAGGCATTGCTTTCTGTCAAATTGTCAGCCTTTCTCCCACTGGCATTTCTTTTGACCAACGCGGGGCACTGAATTTTAAATTTTAAACAATCATTATATGGCAAAAGGAAGTATTGGGGTAACCAGTGATAATATTTTCCCCGTAATTAAGAAATTTTTGTACAGTGACCACGAGATTTTTTTGCGTGAATTGGTGTCGAATGCTGTAGATGCTACCCAGAAGTTGAAGACGCTTGCTTCTGTGGGCGAGTTCAAAGGCGAACTGGGTGAGTTGAAAGTTTATATCAGCATTGATAAAAAGAAAAAAACACTGACGGTTTCTGACAGGGGCATAGGGATGACGGCTGAGGAAATTGATAAGTATATCAATCAGATTGCCCTTTCAAGTGCTGAAGATTTTATTGAAAAATATAAAGATGATGCTCAGGCAATTATCGGACATTTTGGTTTGGGTTTTTATTCTGCTTTTATGGTTGCCAAAAAGGTGGAGATTTTTACTCAATCTTATCAGGAAGGTGCCGTTGCACAACACTGGACTTGCAAGGGTGATCCGGAATATACCCTGGAAGATACGATCAAATCAGATAGAGGTACGGATATCGTGTTGCACATAGATGACGACAATAAAGAGTTTTTGGAAGAAGCCAGAATTTTAGAACTCTTAAAGAAATATGCGAAGTTTTTGCCTGTGGAAGTCGTTTTCGGCAAGAAAAAAGAATGGAAAGACGGCAAGGAGGTAGAAACCGATGAAGATAACGTTATCAACAACACCACTCCGGCATGGACAAAAAAACCAGCTGATCTGAAAGATGAGGATTATAAAGAATTTTACCGCGAATTATATCCCTTTTCTGAAGACCCTCTGTTCCATATCCATTTGAATGTTGATTATCCTTTCAATCTTACAGGTATTTTGTATTTCCCTAAAATCAAAAACAATATTGAGTTGCAGCGCAATAAAATTCAATTGTACTGCAATCAGGTTTTTGTTACTGATCAGGTGGAAGATATTGTTCCCGATTACCTGACCTTGTTGCATGGTGTTATTGATTCACCGGACATTCCGCTGAATGTATCGCGCAGCTATCTGCAGAGCGATGGAAATGTCAAGAAAATATCCGGTCATATCACCAAGAAAGTAGCCGACAGATTGGCTGATATTTTCAAAAAAGAACGTCCTGAGTTCGAAGATAAATGGGATGACTTGAAGATATTCATTCAATATGGTATGTTGACTGATGAGAAATTTTACGAGAGAGCAGAAAAATTTGCTTTGTTGAAAAATGTAAATGGTAAGTATTTTACCTTCGAAGAATATAAAAAGTTGGTAGAAGGAAATCAGAAAGATAAAAACGACGATTTGATTTATTTGTACACCACCAACAAAGAAGAGCAGTACAGCTACATTCAACATGCGCAAGATAAAGGTTATGATGTGTTGATCATGGACGGTCAGTTGGACGTACATGCTATTAGTCAGCTGGAGCAAAAGTTTGAAAAGACACGTTTTGTCAGGGTTGATGGCGACACGATTGAGAAGTTGATTCAAAAAGAAGATGTATCTCAGGTAACCATCAGCGATCGGCAGCGTGATGAGTTGATCACCATTTTTAAATCTCAGCTTCCTGTTATTGATAAAACAGATTTTCTCGTTACTTTCGAACATTTAAGTCCGGAGACCAATCCGGTTTTCATCACCCAAAATGAATTTATGCGGCGTATGAAAGATATGTCGGCATTGCAGGGTGGCATGATGAATTTCTACGGTGAAATGCCGGATAGTTATAATTTGGTTGTGAATACTGCCCATCCGTTGATTGAAAAATTATTGAAGGATGAAGAAAAGGCATTGAAGGCAGAAATAAGTCCTGTTTATGAAGAATTGAAGCAGGTTGAAGCAAAGCATCAATCTCTGAAAGAGAGCCATAAGGACAAAAAATCCGAAGAAATACCTGCTGAAGAAAAAACAGAGTTGGAGAATTTAATGGGGCAAATTACTGCTTTAAAAGATAAAAAAGATGTGTTGTTGAGTACTTACGGTGGGGAGAACAAGCAAGTTGGACAGTTGATTGATTTGGCTTTGTTGTCTAATAATATGCTGAAAGGAAAGGCTTTGGCTGAGTTTGTAAAACGAAGCATAGAATTACTGTAGCGGTTTCTCTGTCGGCTTGTGGGCTGTGTAAAATAGAGAGAACAAGAGGAGTAGAATTATTTTTTTATTCCTCTTCGTTTTTTTGTAAAAAATGTGTACATTTGTTTTTCTTATTAATCGTCATTTGAATATAATTAACAGTCAATGGCTCAATTTTCCTCTGGCAGATTGAGTATTGGCACAGAAGATAAAAAGAATAATATTTAAACGTATGAAATTTGTAGCAAACAGTACTGTCTTACTAAGTCACTTGCAAGCTATCAGTCGCGTTATCAATGCAAAAAACACCTGGCAGATACTTGACAATTTTTTATTTGATTTAAATGGAAATCAACTGACCATGACCGCAACGGATATGGAGACTACTTTAATCACCCATATGGAGGTTGAAGAAGTTGAAGGATCCGGAAAGGTGGCGGTGGCATCGCGCCTGTTGCTTGAAACTTTGCGCGAGTTTTCCGATCAACCTCTAACGTTTGATATCAATGATTCAAACTTAGCAATGGTTATTACTTCCGCCAATGGTTTCTATAATTTTATCGGCCAAAATGGGGATGAATATCCGCTCTTGCCGGAGATTGAAGCTGATGCGCAGGAAATGACCCTTCCGGTTGAGACTCTGGAAGCGGGCATTAATAAAACTTTATTCAGTGCTGCCGATGATGAATTACGCCCGATAATGAATGGTGTTTATTTCGACATTGCACAGGATAGTTTAACTCTAGTTGCGACAGATGCACACAAACTTGTTCGTTACAAAACAAACTATACTGATGTCAAGTTGACTGATGAGACAGAAGGTGCCAGTTTTGTGTTGCCGAAAAAACCGGCAAACATGCTCAAAAGTATCCTGCCTAAAGAAAGCGGAGATGTGGTAGTGAGATTTGACAGGAAAAATGCTCATTTTCAGCTTTCTAACTATACCATGATTTGTCGTCAGGTAGAAGGAAAATTTCCAAATTACAATGCTGTCATTCCTCAGGAAAGTCCTTATAAGGTGATTGTGGACAGGCTCTCCTTATTGAATGCCCTGAGGCGTGTTTCTGTATTCTCCAATCAAGCGAATAATCTTGTGAAATTGGATATTGCCGACAATAAGATTGTTATGTCAGCTCAGGATATTGATTTTTCCATATCAGCAGAAGAAACCATCGATTGTCAGTTCGCTGAAAAAGGTATAAGAATAGGATTTAAGTCTGTTTTTCTTATCGAAATTCTCAACAATATCCCATCAGATGAAGTAATTATTGGATTGATTGATTCTTCACGTGCAGCCATTATTCTTCCCTTTGAAAACAAAGAAAATGAAGAAATTTTGATGCTCTTGATGCCAATGCTTTTGAATGATTAATATTGTGATTCTCTACATGATAAGCAGGAGAGCAGATTTTGTTTCTTCTGCTTTTTCTTTTACCCCTTTCTTTAGCTGATCTAAAGATATTTCCAACGAAATTTTAACATCTGCAATAATGAAACTTGAATTAAAAAATCCCTTGATTTTCTTCGATCTTGAAACCACCGGTATTGATATAGTGAATGATCGTATTGTGCAAATTGCGTATCACAAGGTTTATCCCAACGGAAAGGAAGAGTCTAAAAGCTTTTTAATTAATCCGGGAATTCCTATCCCGGCACAGGCAACTGCCATACATAATATTACCAATGATGATGTGGCTATGGCTCCGTTATTTAAACATGTGGCAAATGAGATAGCCAGAGATTTTGAAGGTTGCGATCTTGCCGGCTATAACTCCAATCGTTTCGATATTCCATTGCTGGCCGAGGAGTTATTGCGTGCAGAGGTCGATATTGATTTATCTAAAAGAAAATTTATTGATGTGCAGGTCGTTTTCCATAAAAAAGAACCCAGAAATCTGTCTGCCGCATATCAATTTTATTGCAACAAAGAACTGACGGGTGCTCATGATGCTACTGTCGACACCATGGCAACTTACGAAATTCTAAAAGCACAGCTGGAACTTTATCAGGATTTGCCAGCTACGGTAGAAGGCTTGTCAAAATACACGACCCAGAGCAACAACGTAGATTTTGCAGGAAGATTCATATATGATGAAAACGGTCATGAAGTATTTAACTTCGGCAAATATAAAGGCCAGAAAGTGTCGGATATATTAAAAAAAGATACAGGCTATTTCGGATGGATGTTGTCCGGAGACTTCTCCTTGCACACTAAAAAGGTTTTAATGAACATCAAACTCAGGGAGATGAGCAAATAGGTTTCAACCATAGAAATTTTTTGGCATAATGATTGATGCATTGTGCCCTTGCATTTTTATTGGCTTACGAATGAAATTCTTTTGTATTTTTTCGCTTCTTCTTTTCAGTTTTATGCTGAATGCTAATGATTTAGCTCAGAATAATCCTGCGACACCTACACGTACACCTGAACAAGAAGCTGTGATGCAAACGCAAAAAATGCAACAAGAATTAAATCTCGACAAAGAGCAAACTCAGGCTATTTATGAAATAAATCTTCGTCATGCGCGGGAGCGACAGGTTTCAAACTCAAGAAGTCAAGCCCTTGAGCGTGTGAAGAACAAGGATGCAGAGGTTAGACAAGTCCTGACACGGGATCAATACAATCGCTTGCAAGAAAAAAAATACGACCGCTATCCGTCCGGAAGTTCTTCTTTTCAACATAATTTGCCTCAAACGGGAACCTTGCAGCGCCGAACAGTTCCTGCCGGCAGTCAGCGTTCTGAGGCAATTCAAAAACGGATAGCAACTCCTTTGGAAAAAGCGGGGCGGTCAACTCCTCAAAGACGCGCAGTTCAACCCTCAGAGAGAGCAGACAGACAAGCTGTACCAAAATCTGCTCAGCCCGCAAATCCAACCCGGTCTGTATTGCCGGAAAGGAGGTCAGCAGTTCCACAAGCTAACCCTTCTCCTTCACAAAACAGAAATTCGAGACCTGGCGTTTCTCCTTCCCAACAACCTAAAGAAACCGGAAGACCACCCGCAAGAAGATAGTCATGCCCAATCCATATTTCCGATTCAAGCAATTTACCGTATATCACGATCTGTGTGCGATGAAAGTCGGTATAGACGGTGTGTTGCTAGGTGCATGGGCTCCGGTTTTAAAATCAGAACAAAATATATTGGATATTGGAACGGGTAGTGGATTGATTGCATTGATGTTGGCACAACGTACCGAAGCGCATATAGACGCCATTGATATAGATGCAGGAGCAGTAAAGCAAGCAAAAATCAATGTAAATGCGTCTAAATGGAACGATAGAATCGAGGTTTATCATCAGTCTTTG
>JGI24712J26585_10003833_pt1 | contig 11743 bp, 11 predicted proteins | sample BioPla3DNA2_FD_26585 | JGI IMG/M metagenome (IMG submission 26585)
TGGGAATCGTGGATATTGGGTTCCATTAGAGTGACGTAAAGCCGTCCCTGAGTGCCACTCGTTTCACTCTTGAACTTGGTGGAGTTGATCTTGTGTTCAAAGCTTCTACCGGAAGCGTTCTTGACCACAAAGCCCTTCTGATTGGCAGGAGTCATCTCATCGAATAGAAGCGAGACCAGCTCGACTTCCACGTTACGGAGTTCTCCCTTGAGAATGGTGCGTTTACGATTCACGCTACCTCCTTTGGTATTCTTAAGTGGTTGATGGTTAATGTGAGTAAGATACAATTCTATGCTCCGAAGTTTCGATTCTGCATGAAGAGCTGCTCATCAGCGGTTTGCAGCACCTCGGTCAGGTTGCCGAAGTTGAAGTCTTCCGGCTTCACACTCCAGCCGAAGTCGAAGTTGAACTCGTTCGCCAAGGCTAATGCTAGGCGGTTCTGCAGCGGTCTGACTACGAACTGGTAGAACATCCGCATATCGCTACTGTTATCGCCACCAAGCTGCCCTGGGATAAGCTGTGAGACAATCCTGGCAGGTACCCTGTGATATGCGAGGATGCCTTCCCTGAGGTCTTTCTTGAGCCCTAAGAAGCCGCCTTCCCGGTCTTGCTGACGGAGGGGTTCAAGGCGTATCTTCACGTCCCGGCTCTCACTCTCGATCAGCACAGTGGAGTGGCTCTTAGCGTTGCCTTTGACCTCGGTAAGTGCTTTCTCTATCTCGGTATAAGCGTCTGTAAAGATTTCATTTCCCTGCTCATCGGTGACAGTTCCGTCTCTAAGCGTTCCACCTTCCACAATCACGAAGTAGTCGATCATGAGGCCGTTCTTGAAGTTGTTGTAGTCGAAGGTCTTGATCTCACCCAATATCTCGATGTTGATGGCAATGGGCAGGCAAGCCAGGCCCCATGCATTTGATCTATGTGTGGACTTCTTCACATGGATGATATCCTCGTAGGCGAAGTCCTTCTTTTGGTTGTTCTTGACCTGGATGTAGTTGGGCTTGAAGAAGCCGAACTCATCATAGTTCTCCACGATCTGCACTTCACTGGGCAGCATCCTCTCCAGTCCCATCCACTGGCCTTGGGCGTTTCGCATCTTGATCAGGAAGCCATTCCCACAAGCGAGATAGAACTTCATCAGTTCTGCCAGTATGGTGGTCTGATCTTCACAGGCAGGGAACTCGGCGGCTTCCATCCAGGCTTTTACCTGGCTGTTCTTGCAGTCAAACTGCATGATGGTCGCCATTGTCAGGGCATCGATACAGCCGGAGTGGTACTCATCGGTATCCAGGAGATTAAGCAGATTGCTCATCGAGTAGGGCTGAGATACCACTTTCTTGGTCTCGGCAGCCTTGGATACCAACTGCTTACCAATCCGCTGATACTTGGATAGATCTATGGGTTCCGGCTTGTACTTGGTCTCCAAGAGATCAGCAGATGAACTGATCGCCAAGTTATAGGCACCGAGACGCATCACTCTCATGAACCCGCTCCAGTACCGCTTTTCAGCAGGTCAATCTTGGCAATCCTGACCAATCTGGTTCCATCCACTCTGGATGTGTAAAACTCAATACTTGGCAGGTCTCGGTTCATCAACTTCTGATAATAACTCCGGAACTTCTCCTTGAGGGAGTAAAGCTCAAAATCTGGATCAGTGACGTTCTGGGCATTAACGATAAGAAAGACTGTCCAGGCGATATCGGTATCCACATACTGCCGGGAAGTGCCATGCTTGCCGATCTCGGAATCGAGGATCAGGATGGCGCAAGGCAGGTTCTTGGGGATGCTGTCCTTGTTGTAGAGGGTCTCTGCCACTCCAGCAAGATTCAGTGCCTCGGAGATGCGGTTGCGTTCGGCTTGGTACTTCTCAAGGGCGGTCACAGGCTCACCTCGATATCGTTCAATTGTTGGTATATCCACTGCTCCCGGTTAGCGATTACAGAAGCGAATACGTTACGGGCAGCAATGCCTTCCCGCTTGATCTTGCCCCTAATGAGATAGGCGATCTCGGCTACAGTCAGAGCTTTACCTGTCTCTTTATCAGTCCAAGACAGGTGCTTGCGTTCGACCCAAGCTATAAGTGGAGCGATCGGAGTCCAGGAAGGCACTTTGCCACCCAAAACGAAAGGCTCATGCTTCACATTAGAGCCTACTCTCAGGATCATGGCTGTATCGGTGGTCTGCAGCAAATAACCGGTATTGCCGTAGAAGTCGCCCTTGTCATAGATCTGCTGTGCCAGAATCTCTTTACGGGAATCGGCATCGATCACAGAACCGATCAGGTGCAGCCGGCTTTCCAGAGCGGTATAGATAGCACGGTAGATCTCGATCATCAGTTCCTCAGGAGAAGTAAAGTCACGATCTGACATTAGATCACTCCCACTCGAATCGGACGAGGCTGTCTGGGTTTGAGTTCGTTCAAGCGATCCAAGCCAGCAGGATTGAGATAGGCTTGCAGGATGGTCAGTGCTCTTAGCTCAAGGTTGGCCTTAAAGGCGTCAATTTCGCTCCCTGTGAGCAATTCGGTGGCAGACTGGTCTAAACCTACGGTCTTGACTATTCCCTCGCCAAGGGTCTTCAAATTGAGAAACTCGGCAGTAGAGTGCAGCATCAGGAAAGAGAACCCAAAACGAAAAGAAATCAGGAAAGGCTCCTCTTCCGGCAGGTCATCGTGAGTTGCCCGATCATAGTGCTCCTGCAGAACTAGTGAATGGATCACTTCCAGCACCAGTCCCTGATGCTCCTTGAAGATGCCATTGTTGGACATCTCCTTGGGCAGGTTGAGGATGGCGAGCATAACATCGGTTTCGACTGGGATGGGAATCACTGACCCTTCCTCATCATCTCTGAAAGCTCAATGGCTCTCATTCCCACTTGTTTAGCCCACTTGGAGGCTAACATGCCATTGGCTGCTCGTTCCCAGTCTCCTGCGCCAATAAATGCAAGAGTGTTCTTGAAGCCCAGGAGTCCCTTGATACCAAGGTTGAAGCACATGTTGAGAAGTACCGACTGACGGACCTCATCGAGCTTATTGTAAACCTCAGGTATCTCATCGATCAGCCACTGCTCGCAGTCCTTGATATCTCTCTCCAGCATAGCATAAGCCTCTTTCTGGGAGATACCCCGGTCATCGAGATTGCGGCCGATACCGATGGTCAGCTTACCCGCCGTGCAGCGGTAAGGCTTCAGTCGAAGACCTTCATGTCTAACTAGCTGTGCTTTGATTCGGTTCATCAACGCTTCGGTCATGCTATCTCCTTATTCCAGATGTGATCATTGATCCGGAGCAAGGAAAGCACTACCCTATATGCTGACAAATCAGGATGGGCAAGGATACCAAAGAATTAAGGATTGACAAAAACACCATGTGTAGCATAGTTGAAGAAAACGATTTTTGAATTGTGAGGTATTGGTGAAAACAGTGGTTGAAGACATACGGAAGATGTTAAGACTGGGAATATATAAAGATGAACAACACGTACGACTCTCATTAGTGAGTAGAATATTCCTGGAATTAGGGTGGAATATTTGGAATCCTAGTGAATATTACACTGAATACCAAGCTATAACGCTAAATGTAAATACCCAAAACATACTCGGAAATGGGAGAGTGGATGTAGCGCTAGGGCGAAAATTGCAAACCAAGAATGAGACTCTTTATGCACTGGTTGAGGTTAAAGCAATAGGTAAGATTGATAAAGAATCACGAATACAACTACAAGCCTATAGTGCGAATAAAAAACAGCTTCTTAGCGTACTAACTGATGGGGTTGTTTGGGAATTTTACCTAAACACACTTCCGATTAACAGCAAAAACTACACAGATTGCCTCTTCAACTCTGCAAATCTACAATCTGATGATATAGATATACTCATCTTGGTATTTAGAAACTTGCTTAGTCCGTGCATGATTGGTAAAATAAAGTCATTAGCAAAGCGTATGCGATCTGAATTTGAGTACATCCAATTGATTAAAAAATACCAATCCCAGTCTCAGATACAATTTCCGGACGACCCAATAAAGCAACTCGATATCGTTACTGATCGAATCAGGGAAGAAATTGGTAATAAATCAAACATAGCGGACAAAGTAAGAAAGTATTGGAAAAGAACCATAGCTCTTGGTGGCTTGGACGAAGACACAGGAGGGGGCGGAAACGGGGATGGCAATGGAGATAGAGATGAGGAAATCAAATATGATTACCGAAAAGACTATCGCTTTACAGACCCAAGATACGTAAAAATTGGCAAAAGTGAGAGGCAAGTTGTAGATGATTGGAAACACTTTATGCAAGTGATATACAACTATCTAATAGAGAACCATGCAACAGATTTGTTGAAGAGCTCATTTAATCTTCTAACTAAGAATCCAAGTGATTTCAGAGAACCCCTCGCACTAGTTCGAGGCTATTATGCGGAAAAACATCTAAGTAGTTCTGCTAAAGTTGCAAACTGTCGTCAAGCTATTCAGCAAGCTAGATTAGATCCTAAAGAACAACTGACCATCTGGTATGTAGATAAAAAGAGGAAATGAAGTGGCAAAAGTGAGAAAAATCCAACAAACTACCTTGGATGTAGAAAATAACGAACAGATAAACGTGATAGCAGTACCAGAAGGGAAGATAAGGGATTATGTTGATGGGACATTTCGGAAGGATACTCCAGAGGAGTACGTTAGGCAGAACTTAGAAAAACGTATTGTAAATGAGCACGGATATCCCAAAAACATCGTCAGAATTGAATTCGGAATAAAACTCGGTACAAGTAATAAGCGAGTTGACATCGCAATTTTCCCTAAGGATTGTGAGAGTTTCCTCCAAGAAAACATTAAGATCATCGTCGAGTGCAAGAACGAGAAAGTAAAACCAAGTGATAGAAATGAGGGCGTAGCTCAGTTAAAAAGCTATATGGCCGCTTGTGTTAACTGCGAGTGGGGACTGTGGACAAATGGGACTGATAAAGAAGTTTACCGAAAATGTTCAGATACCAAAGGGAAAATTCTCTTCGAAGACTATATTGATATCCCATCATTTGAGCAACCGATCGAGGAAATAGACAGGCCGAAGAGAGTATCTCAAAAGAAAGCAGTAGAAGACAATCTCCTTTTCACTTTTAAGAAATGCCATAATTACATTTATGCCAATGATGGACTTCAGAAACAGCAAGCATTTTTCGAATTGCTGAAAGTTATATTCTGTAAGATCGAAGATGAACGTAACATATTGGAGGACGTGCAATTTTACGCTACTAGCAATGAGAGAAACAGTCCAGATGGTCAGATAACCGTAAAAAAGAGGATAGAAAAAATCTTCAGCAATGTTAAGCAGAAGTATAGTATGATCTTCGATAACAAGGATGTCATTGCCTTATTGCCACGATCTCTTGCCAATATTGTGGGTGAGTTGCAGAAGTATAGCCTTCTGGAAACCAACATAGATGTTAAGGGTAAGGCTTATGAGGAAATTGTAGGGTCTAACCTCAGGGGCGATCGGGGAGAGTTTTTCACTCCGAGAAATGTCATGCAGATGGCAGTGGCCATGATTGCTCCAAAGCCCAATGAGAAGGTATTAGACAGTAGCTGTGGTACTGGCGGGTTCCTCGTTACAGCTATGACTTACATTATAAAACAGATTGAGAGTACAGCAGAAAACCAACTTGCTAAGCCAAAACACTTGTGGGATAATAACGAACAGCTAAAAGTGCGAGACATGATATCGACAATAGCCGGAAATAACATGTTTGGCTTTGATATAAATCCCGATTTAGTAAAAGCAAGCAAAATGAACATGGTAATGAACAACGATGGGAGTGGCAATATCTATCAACTGAATTCACTTCTATCACCTCATGAGTGGCCTCAAGAATTTAAAAAAGAAATTGAAGATAAGTTTCATCTAAAGAAAGGGAGCATTAATAATCATAAATCGATTGGTCTATTTGATGTCATCGTCACCAATCCGCCATTTGGGAGTAAAATCCCAATCACTGATAGAGCGATTCTAGACCAATATGATATATCACAAAGTCAGAATAGCGTACCACCCGAACAACTATTTGTGGAAAGATGCTGGCAATTCTTGAAACCAGGGGGAAGAATGGCCATTGTGTTACCAGATAGCATATTGGGCAATCCAAATCTAGTCGATATTCGTAAGTGGTTGTTGAAAAACACAAGAATCATAGCAAGTATTGATATGGACGGGGATACGTTCCAACCCAGGAATGGAACACAAACGTCAATTCTAGTACTACAGAAGAAATCCCAAGAGGAAATTAACCTTCCAAATTACAATTACAAGGTTTTCATGGCCATCGTTGACAAAGTTGGGCATGATCAAAGGGGAGTTTCAACCTATAAAAGGGATTTGGATGGCGAGATCCTATACTTTTCTAAGGATAGAATGCTTCCCAACGGAGAAATAGAAACAACTGAGGAAACTGAGCTTGATGATCAAACAGTGGATGTACCTTTAGCATTCAATAAATGGAAAAAGGACGAGGGAATTAGGTGGTGAGTGCCTTAAAGTGGGTCAATGTATCTATACAAGATATTGTAAATAATGACTATCGCCTAGAAGCTGCATGCTACAACATAGAATCCATAAAGGCTAACGATATCCTTGGCCACCTTTCGATACCGCTCAAACCTCTTTTTGGGTCAAATGGCATTGCTGAAGTTTATAATCTACCGAGGTTTAAACGAGTCTTTGTAGAGAAATCAGATTTACCGATTTTCCAGCCTTCTCAGATCACTGATATTTACCCAAAACCGCAATTATATATATCTGCCAAAACTAAAACTAACATTGATGCACTCAGGGTTTCAAAGGGTCAGCTTTTAATGACTTGTTCAGGGACTATTGGTAAATGTGCCATTGTTTGGGATCGATTGGATAACTCAATTTTTAGCCACGATCTCCTGAGGATTAACAGCAAAAACGAGTTTGATACTGCTTTTATCTATGCCTATATCCGAACAGATATTGGACAGACTCTTTTATCCGCAAAACCTTATGGTGCAGTCATACAGCATATTGAGCCAGAGCACTTGATAAACTATTTTATACCCTATCCTGCGGAAAAGACTAGAAGGGATATTGGATACAAGATAATTCAGTCCTTTGAAAAAAGGGACTTGAGCAACGATATGATCGATAAAGCTGAGAAGCTATTGATCACATATCTAAAACTACCCCCTATTGAGGAGATACAAAACCCGCAATACGATCCATCAGTAGCTGTGAACAACTTTAGTATCGACATTAGTAAATGGCAAAATCGGTTAGAAGCAAAGTACCACGATCCTATAATACAGGGAATTCTCGATACTCTAATCAGGTCTGATTCAGAGATTGTGCCTTTAGGAGATAAAAGACTCAGTAAGGACATTTTATTACCTGGAAGATTTAAAAGAGTTTATGTAGAAAGAGAGCAAGGAACAGTTTTTTTGGGTGGTAAGCAGATATATGAGCTCGATCCATATAGTAAAAAATACCTATCTGTGCGTAAGCATGGAGACACAATTAATAATCAATTAGTATTGAAAGACAACACAATAGGCGTAACTAGAAGCGGAACTATTGGCCGAATCGGATTCGTATACTCCCATATGAAGGAATGGGTTTATAGTGATGACATCATTAGGGTAATACCTAGTTCTGATGACCTTGCGGGATACCTATATGTATGGTTATCATCTGAATATGGTAGAGCCCTTATTTGTAGACAGGAGTTCGGGGCAGTTATTAAGCATATAGATACAAAGTGCTTATCCAGTATAGAAGTCCCGGTTATCAAAGATAGGGATGTAATCAAGCAGATAAATGACTATGCATTGAAGGCAGGTCATTTGCGAAGCGAAGCTTATTCGTTGGAACAAGAAGCTATCGAAGATGTAAATAACCTAATGAGTTTGAATACGATGGAGGAGTAGTCATGGCACTGATACAATGTCCGGAATGTAAGCGACTAGTAAGTGAAAAAGCATCAGCTTGCCCAAAATGCGGATTTCAGATCACCAGTGAGATTGTGAAAAAATACAAGATTAATCATCCTAAGCTTGGTGAAACTATGAATTGCATTGCATGCAAGAGGGTGATACACAAAGAATCTGACTTCTGTAAATACTGCAAACAGGATCTGAGCGATGAAGGCTTACACAAATTTAGAATTGAGCATCCATCATATTTTGCCACTGTAAAATGCCCCACATGCAAAAAAACGATAAGTGAGCTATCAACGCAATGCATGTATTGCAATACTGACATACAACCCGAAGAAATGGCTGCGTTGAAGGCTCATAGCTCAAAGAGAAGGAGCAAGGGATGCATATCCATTATCTCGGTATTTTTTCTATTAGTCTTCATTATGTATATTACAGAGCCCCAAAAGGAAAAGCACAAGAATGAACAACTTGCATCTCATCAGGTGATAAAGAAAACAGACGAAGAAACTACTGTGTCTTTTAAGCACTTTGTATCCTTGATGGTAGATGAAGACATCAAACGGCAGGAACTCAAATCATTGCTACTTCATTATATGAATGAAAGAGTCAGTGCTCGAACTACTAAGAAATTTGTTCTTTATGTATATGCGTATACCGACTCTCTAAGATACAAGAGAGGAGAACAATGGATTGGTATGCTGGAATTTAATGAGTTTCAGAATTCTACGCCACGTATCACGTTTGATGAAATCAATCTATTTGATGGAGCATTGAAGAAGGCTGAAGTTAATGATCCACTCCGAGAAAAGATGTTTTTCGATGTCTCTGATTATGATTATGAAGCAACATTGATTATGGAAGACAAGTATCCCATGAGTACTAATGATCAGATTACCTATATGCAGAATGACAGAAATAGAAACCAATACATTGCAGAAGAAGAAGCCACTAAAGATAAACTAATTCGGTATTATATGAAGAAGCACGCATTAACACGATCACAATTTGATGCATTGTATGCTGAAGGGAATGAGAAAAACTGGACAAAGAAGTCAGTTGAGGAAAGTAAAAAGATTAAGGCAGTTTACCGGAGTTTTATGTAAAAGTTTAGATGGATTTGGTGATGCTAATACTTGGATTTAATAACCGATTTAATTTGTTTTACAAGCAGCATTAACGAGAATTCTAAGATAAAATCTCTGTCGTCGTCCTACACTTCCAATGAAAGGGCGGGAATGGGGTATGCGCTCCGGAGACTCCGACCGGGTGCATCTCTGAGTCATAATCGATCTGCTCGTCTTTGATCCAAGGTGCGAGGGCTTTGATATAGTCTCTGGCATCATCCAGGCTGTTGGACTTGGTGTCCAGAGCCATAAGATTATCCATAACCTCGATGGCATCGTTAAGGGGATAGATCTTATCCTGGGCTGCCAGAGCCCGGCAGATGTCACTGGTGCGGTCATCTAGGATAACCACGAGCTTGTAGTATCTTGCTTTGGCTTTCTTGTAGCCCTGTAGCCTACCGAACTCCCTAATTCGGAGGGCGGTATGCTCTGCGAGTCCCTGCCAGTAGTGGGATGAGCGATTGGCGAGATCATTGAACTGGTCTTTGAGGGTATCGGCAAGCATCTCTTTGGTATAACCTTGCTCAATTGCTTTGGAGAGGGTGTCTGCAAAGCTCTGGCGAACATCGGCTTCAAAGTGATTCCCGATCCAGAACAACTGCTGCTTCTGAATAGTGGAAGAGAGATGCTGATCATCGATACCCCAGAGACCTATGGATGTCTTGGTTGGGGCTTGCACTTGGGTGTCTCTCAGTCCGAGCCGCACACAGCGGTCTATTATCGCTTTGGTGGGCTCATTGACCAGGGCTGCGAAGTCATCTCCCAACTGGGCATTGATGATGCCTATAAGCTTATCAATAGAGTCTTTGTTGATCTTCTCGGCTCGGGGCATGTCACTCAGCATCTGGATGGCAAGCCGGGTAGCATCTCTGATCTCAGTCTTCCAGGCATTATTGAGTACCCGGTAGTACTCCAACATCAGATTATCATAGTAGTTCATCAGAAGGAGAACCTCCGTACCTTGACTCTGTTCCTGCCGATATCGTATTCCGAGAATCGTTCCAGACATCCGGCAAGGGCATCACAGCCATCGATATAGCCATCAGGATAGGTGAGAAACTGGCTGATGAGGGTAGGAGTATCCTGTCCCTCCGGAAAGAGCACCTTGGCTGTCTCAATGATGGTTTCGGTTCTCTCAATACGGAGGTTCTTATTATCCTTGTTATCTATACGCTTAATTCTATGGCTGATTGGTGGCAGATGATTATCTGTAGCCCACCTGTCAAAGTCGGCTAGGATACGAGCTTGCCCGTAGGTTGTTTCACAGGCTGCCCGGGCTTTCACTCTGTAGATTCGATCCAACTCCTGATAAGCATCATAGTAGTATCGGAAGAACTTGGTGTTCTCAGTCTGACGTATCCAGACATGTATCACATAGAACCTGTTACCATCGTAGCCTATGGAGATGATGGCTTTGAAACAGCCCTTCTCTCCCCAGGCAGGATCGGCATAGAGCCAGACCCGCTTCATTTGGGATGGTTCAGGGATAGATCTATACTTGGTGAACCAGTGGTTCTTGAAGATGTTCCCTTCGATTACCGGCTGTCCGAGCATCTCCCTTTGATAACCCGTCATCCCAAACTTGGCTCTCAGGTTTGGCAGCGTGGCTGTGGGGTATTGAGCCTCCCAGTTGGACTTACCATGCATATCTTCAAGAGAGAAGCGCAAAATCGCTTTCTGGTGCGTTTTCAGTACCGATTGGTATCTTGTGTCCAGATCTGGATTATCGGCCCGCATTTCGCCTAATATGAGCTCCTGAAACTGGCAGATGGCATAGTTGGGATGTACCAGGTTACCCAGCCAGACGATCCGACCGCCACCCTCAGGGGCCAGTGCTCCGGCAAGCTCTTGGGTGATCTTCTCCATGCGTCTCTTGCCGATGCTCTGGTTTCCCATGTTCTCTTCTTTATCGATATCATCACAGACAATCAGTCCTGGACGTTTAGCAGTCTTGGGATTGATAGTACCACGGTGGCTCTGCTTGATTGAACGTGCTCTGATTCTCGCTTTATTCTTGAGATAGAAGTCCAGATCAAAGGTATCCACAGGTTGCAGCTCAGGATAGTCCATTGTGAGCCGCTTATTGTTCTGCAACTCATGTAATGTGGACGCTGTGCGCTCCTGAGCCAGATCTATGTCTGCGGCAGTGTGGATCACGTAGCGTTCACCTTTGATGATCATCCAGATCGGATAGACCACTCCCATGAGAACCGTTTTGCCCAGCCCACGAAAACCGGTAATGGCGATGATGCCTGAGCCCTTATCAGTCTCATCGAACATAGTCTCGTGCGCTGGGCAAAAAGGTAGGGGGAAGATATGCGGGAAATAGGTATGGCAGAAGAACGAGAAGGCATCCCAACCTGATCCGGTGGTGCGTCTTATCCGCTCAGTCTTGGCTTCAGGATTATCGTCTATAAAAGGCAAGACGGAGATCGTTTTGGATGCGATCTCCGTCAGAGCCTTGTTATGCCGCTGAATGAACTTCTTAGGCATAACCGGGTAACCCCCCGACGCCCAGGGGGACGGACGTCGGGGACCCGGAGGTCGGAGGACTGACCATGTCGGGCTGTTGGCTTGGAGGGTAGGTAGGGTCTGTAGGCATTGGCATAGGCGTGGGAGGCCTTATGTAGGATGCAGGAAGGTTAACCATTTCTAACTCTCAGGTATTCTGCCA
>JGI24712J26585_10003836_pt1 | contig 11739 bp, 9 predicted proteins | sample BioPla3DNA2_FD_26585 | JGI IMG/M metagenome (IMG submission 26585)
AAATAGTACTTGATTTAAGCATGAAATAATACGAAAAACATGGCCTGCAATATAATATTTATCCTCTGCTCCCGCATTTGCTTTTACAAACATCAAAGAGAACTCCGCTTCAAACATAAAAAAGTTTGTAAGGCTCTTCTTTAGAGCAGCAGGATAAATTTCTGCTTTTTTCTTTAATTCCTTAAATGAGTTTTTCTTATAATAAAGAACCTTACTGATTGCCAGTTCTCCACGATACATAGCACTAATATATCCATGAGGATGCCCTGTCTGATAATTGGCAGTAACAATTCCTTGCTCCGTATCTTTCATCACTTGTTCAACCCGTTTGATATCACGCAAAATTAAGTCCACATGACATCCGTTTATGACTAACCATCCGCCGCCATTAACCCAATCACCCCATGCTCCGGGAGGTACAACAAGGTTATCTCTATGCTCATCATCCAACTCTGTTGCTAGTTGGTTGATAGTGACCAGATCAAACAACTCTGAATTGTAATAGATACCTATATCTATATCCGAATCCTTCGTATGGGTGCCCCTTGCTCGTGAGCCTCCTAACACAATGCCTTCTATATAAGGCAGAGTGGATAATTTCTCTGCTACCGATTTTATAATATTATCTACCATACAGATACACTCCTTATACCAATTTACAGCTTTAAAGCACCAATCAAACTATCACTATTTGGCTTTCTTATTCCATATCAAAGCTTCCTCTTCTATTTGTTTAACGGAATCGTTCTTCCCATTACAATAGCCTACAATATCCTTTGGAAATTGGTCAGCTAACTTCATCTCTAACTCGCCATATTTTGAAGCAATGTCAGGGTGTGTACTCAGAAACTCTCTCATTGCAAGATGCCTTCTAATATCTTTTTAATTGGACCCATACTTTCATACCCGAGAGCTTATACCCCATCCACATGATTATAAAATTAATAGATATAAACCTCCTGCTCAATCCGAAGTCTATTCTGAAGCATTAGTTTTATTACTGGATGGAATATCTTATATTCGGGTTTTTTCAATAACTCTTCCAATAATAATGCGTATCTGCCATCAAAACTCATTCCCCTATGCACCTTTAAAGTAAATGCCTCTTCGTCCATTAAGTAAGGCCGTAATTGAGGGATAATATTTTCCCGCAGCCTGACGAATATATTAAAACCTCCCAGATCGATATCACTCCAGTGATAGAATTCCACACCCGCATTTACCCCAGCCTGATACAGTTTTCTGAAGAAATTTCCTTTTACAGGACTATAGAACCCTCCATGATATACAATCAATTCATCGGGCTTCTTTTTATTATTGAGATAATCCAAATAGTTTGCCTTATTCTCAATAAATAATATTCTCTTAACAGAAACCAAATCTATGATTTCCATTTCCGCAGCAGTTTTGGAATTAATGGTGACGCCATAAATAAACGGGGAAAAATCAAATGTTTGGTTTCGTACATTTACTGTCAAATTCCCGCAGAAATCAAATAATTCTGGGGCTTTAACTATACCAACACTACATAACACCTCATCGTCAGTTAAGTATTCCATGTCTGGTGAATCATGACCCAAATATTTCCTGATAATGCCGGCCACCTTTTTTTTCACTGTTTTTTCAAAGAACTTTGAATCTCCAAAGCATTTTTGACTAAAAACTCGTTCCAGACACTCTTCCTGGCCGATTTTATCTATCGATTTGAGAACGATAAATACTGACCTTGCATAACTCACATCATCAGGCAGAAATGGGCGTGCACTTCTTTTAAGTTCAAGTCTGGCACGCAAGTCCCTTAAATACTTGTTAATCCAGTCCGATTTTACTTCGTTTTGGGCTTTAATGACCATGGCTAATATATCCCCAACAATATCTCCTTTGGGGGTTCTGCTAATATCGGAATACGCTTTTTCCAGGGAATCCAGTCTTAGCCATACCTTCTCAATTATATTGCCTTTTTCGTGCTTCAGCCAGCTGTATTCCACTAATTCCCTTGACGCACATTCCTGTATGACTGAATTTATCGTTTCTCTGACATCTGTCTTCTCCACATTATATTCTGGAAAATCACCCTGCAAAAGCTTTACCATTATTCTTCTATTGCTAATGGTCTGTTGGGAATAGCTTCTGCTTTTCTCGTACCTATCTAAAAGCCTATCGAGCAATAGTTTCTTATAATTCATTATTTTGTACCTCTATCAGCTTTTTTGAGTCAAATGCTTTCGCGATGGCATGGTCACCCTCCCTGAATATACAAATGTTTCTGTCCACAAGAAGAGCTATGTCCCCTATTTTTTCAGGGGGTGCAGACAGTATAGCCTGAAGGCCAAAACGACGAAGTAACTTGATACTCTCTTGTATCCTTTCGCTGTCCATTTTACTGAAAGCTTCATCAAAAATTATAATACGAATTGTATTACCTGATTCATTTTTCTGCCCTATCCTATATAATTGGGCAAAGGATGCCAGAACCGAGATATAAAAGGGGGTCTGGGTTTCCCCGCCAGACTTTTTATTCAATGTGCGTGACAAACGCTGACTGTGGTCATTCATATCTGTTACAACAAGGTCAAAGGACAAATAGGTTCTAAAATCGGTAAAGCGTTTAATATTACGTTCCAGTTCAGCTCTTGCGTCGGCATTTAATTCAGTATCAACATCAATAATTTGCCGGAACAGCTCATCTATAGCTTCCCTGTGTTTCTCTCTGAACTGGTGGGAAGCCAGATTATAGCCTTCAAGAAGCATCTCGTCGGTTATCATGTCATAATATCTTCTATACTCGGGTTTAGGGCTTATGACGAAACGATACTTGTCATTTCCAAAGCTGCTCATTTTAAGGGCGTCATTTAATTCCTCAATTTGTCCTTTTACTGTATCAATGCTTGCTTTTAATTTGGCAATGAAATCATCCTGAAATTGTTCGAACGCCTTCTCCTTCGCATCTTCAATTTGCTTTCTGTACTGCGGTAGTTTTATCTCGGACATTTCTGCCAACTCCCGGTCAAAAGCATTATTGTCAGGAGCGTGAATATCCCAGGACATCTTATAGTCCGAATTATATTGCGCACGGCAGGAACTTAATAATTCCTTCTTCTTTTCGGATTGGCTTTTGGTTCTGGATACTTGGCTAAAGAAATTGTTATATAGCTCCTGTGCTGATGAGCGAGATTCCAATTCCCGGATAAAACGTGGTTCGCCATTTTCGCTGATCCAATCTGATGCAAAAAGACTTTCAATATTATCCCGGCAGCGCATAACTTTTTCTTGAGCTTGTGGGATTTTTTCTTTTTGGATGGTTTGATTTAAAGTCTTTATCTCAACTATTTTGTTGTTAAGCCTTCTTTCAACCGCATTTAGTTCATTAATCTCCGATTGTAGAGCCTTAATCCTGTCATCCAATTGATTAAGCCAGGTCAAATCCATCCCGGATAATTCCTTTATCACTTCTTCCAATTGACATTCCAGCTCAGGAATACGCGTAATCTTTTCTGTCACATCCAAAACAGTATTGGTTTCATTTGTATTCATAGACTCCATTTGTGTCATGCTTTCTAACGCATTCAATCTAGCAGTGCATACGTCTTTCAAATTCACCAGTTTTCCAAAAGTGTGCTTCTTAATTTTAATCTGGGCTTCAATAGATTTACGTCCAATGTATGGGGTCTGCCACCGCATAGGATTCAATTGGCGTGCAACAAAACCCTGGTAAAGCATACAGCTGTCGGTGATAGATCTACTATAGTTTCTAAGTTCCTCCACTCTGTCGCATTTTATAACCTGTCCCATTACATAATCAACAAAATTTCTGGCATGCTGGTTTTCTGTTATAACCTCGTCGGCAAGACTTCCGGCTTCCCTATTAATTGTTTTCTCCTGAAGTTTTCCAGTATCCACAAGACCTATATCATAGAAGCCTTTTTCAAACTTTAATCTATCATATATGATAAGTGCATCCTGAAAATATTTGGGTTCCATTATCAAATAGAATTTCTGAGTATGCAGATAAGCCTCCACGGCATTGCTCCACCTTGCATCCTTCACTTCAATGAGGTCTGCTAGAATAAACACCTCAACTTTTTTATGATAGATTCCTTTCAGCGAATCCTCAATAGCTTGTTTTAACTCCAACAGTTTTTTATCATAGGGTTTAATCCCTTTTTCAAGGCCAGCTATTTCTTCCCGTAAGCTATTAACATTTTGTTCTGTTTCTCGGGCTACTCTCTGATAATTTCCTTTTAACCTAGCGGCCTCTTCCTTTATTGAATTGATGCACTCCTTAATTTTATGGAATCTTTCCTTCCCTAACCCCGATAGTTTCTCAATGTTCATATCAAGGAATGATTCTGCGTATTCAAGTGCAGGATCTGCCATTTTCAAAGTTTCCGTCCATTCTTGTTCTATCTCGTTAATATTCGATCCAATTGTGCTTAATATTGGATTTAGTATATAATCCCCTTCCCTGAATTCTTCAATATTGATCTGAATTCTATCTTCTTGGCTCTGCCTACACAGTTTTTGAATACAACTTCTCCAGGCAAGTCCATACCGTTTCATACTATTAATTGTTTTCTTCAAGTCTTCCTTCAATTGATTGAGTGTCTCAACTATATCCGCTTTCTTTTTTTCAAGCTCATCCATCTTTCTGTATATATCCGATTGCACTTTATCTGCCGTCAGTCTGTCCTTCTCTTCTCCCTTTTCGGCTATCTCAGCATTGCAACGGTCTTGTTCCGATGTAAGGCGTATGATATCATCTTCATTTTTTGTTTTTCGATCACTAAGAGCTTCCAAATTATCCAGTGCCATTTGATGCTGCGCTCTTTCAATAATGTAGGTTTGCATCTCTAGCCTTTGCTTTTCTTCGGTCCAGGATAGGTATTTTTGCGATATTTCTTCCAGTGCTTTCACACGGTTTTCCATCATTTCTGCATCATATTCCAGCCTTTTGTAGTATCTGATATTGTCCTGCATAATGCTGATATCTACAGGGGCCTTTACATCGCAGACATATTCAGTAATAAAGGTTTCAATATCAGTTATGGGAGTGAAGGGCACTGCCTTTTTAAACAAACTGAAATATTTGTTCTTCAAACCTCCCAATTTGCCCTTCAAAATTTCCTGATATCTGCGATTTGTATCAGGAAATTCAAATTTCCCCCTTTTATAATTTTTGTTTACATACACTCGAAGTTCTTTAAAAGACATTGGTATGTTTTTCTGGGTAAACCGGTTATCAGGAATATGGGAATCAAGGATAAAAAATCTATGCTCCTCCGTATTGTCGCTGTAACAGTCAAAAACCACGCCCAGTGTAAAATCGGTATTTTTTACCGTATCATGGAATTCACATGCAATATAGCTAGTAAACCTATCACCGCGCAAGTATCGGTATCCTGTACTGCCGTCATCACCAAGCTCACCACGCAGATAACCTTTTAGTGTTCTTGTAGATTTCTCATTGGCCGCCTTATTAAAGAAATGACCACTGGTATCACCCAGCATCAAAAGCTGCAGCGCGTCAATTAAGGTTGACTTTCCCGATGCGTTTCGCCCCGTGAGAAAATTGATTTTATCAAGTTCAATCATTTCGTTCCAAAAATAATGCCAATTTATCAATAATATTCTCTTCAGTATTTTCATAAGTTTACATCTCCCCGGATAACTTCCTGCTCCTGTTCATCATCATGAATTATTTCATCCTCAGTATCCAACATCTCGTACATACGGCTAATTTTCTCATTTGTTACGATAAAGAGAATGGACGGAAGTATCAGCAGTTTCGTTCCAGGCTCTTCCCATGAGCCTTCAAGCTTCTGTATTATGTTGTATTGAGAAAGTAAGCGAAGCGAGTCAATGAGATCCTTGTTAGACGGTTTTTTCTTCACTAATCCCAGTGCCATCATTTTTCGAACTATCTGACTAGTAGAGGTTAGAACCTCTTTTCTTAAAGCTACCTTCTCGCGTTCTTCTTCGAAAACTAATCTTATTGTATATAGCATTAGCGTTGAATTTTTATCAAATCTCACTCGATTGTATTCATATGCGCTTACAAGGGAAATAACGCCGTAGTTACTGTCCTTGGATAAAATCCATCCACCAAAGGAGAGGTAATCTAAAAAACAATTAAAGTGTCTTTCAACAAAGCGGAACTCAGGATTAACCTTTATAATACCCTCCTTATGGGAATACACATCCCTGATAATAAATGTACGTGACAGCATTATATTCACCAATCGTCTGAACTCTTCCTTTTCAGAATTCGTTAGTTTCTCATGTTCCTCATACCACATATCATTTGCCCTTTCTATTGATAAACCTCATCTCAGGTATTTTATATCCATTACAATCAATGGTACTATTAAGGAATTCCACACGATAAAATGCATTTTTTTCGGCCGACTTAAGAGCTGCGAGTATAAGAAGAATAAAATCCTCATTGTTTGCCAGACATATTTCTCTGCTCGAAATAACATCCGCATCCCCCATTAGGCTCCTGACGTATGCCATCACCCTTGAATGACTAAAACTATTTTTTACATTATCTAACAACTGAGTTAAATATATTGACTCCTGCTCGTTTTCTTCTTTCAATCGTATTTCCATGCGTTTTTCATTCTTGTCTCGAATTCTAGAGGTTCTGATATAAAGAGATTTTTCTTCTACATATCCCTGAGAATACAAGCAAATTGTATCTGAAAGAAGCCTAACCGTATCATCGCTTTTAGTGTTTTCCGGTACACACTGGGACAATAGTTCTACTAGTTTACCTTTTATGCTGCGGTCAGTATTCAGCAGATATTGCATTTTTTCAACCGATGCACGTGTGTACGCCGCATTTTTCCTGTCGATCTCTTCCAGCATCCCGTCTAGTTTTTCGTATATGTCCAGTATATCGCCTATTTTTATGGTTATATCTTCTACAGCTTCTTCACTGTTTTGGTATTTGCCCCTAAGAACAGCCTGTTCAGCCATACGCTCCCTCAATGGATAATCAGCCAGCCACGAGTTTAGTATTTTTCGTATGGGTTCCTTAAAACGTGGTACAGAATCCAGAGTTTTTAAAGGGTGATAGATCTTGTCCATAATGAGACTTTTATACTCATCGAAGTGACCTCTTAGTATATCATTCACCGCAATATAATCATTTAATTGCTGATGATGTCTACGTATATTATTATGCAATGTTTTTAATTCATCCACTAACTGAGTGGTATTGTTATGAGCGGTTAAAAGCGCGTTTATCATGAAATCATCCCGCTCCTGATCAGCTATCCTTATGGCTGCGTAAGTGTTATAAACAAAAGAGTTGTATTCTTTAGCCTGTTCCTCTGTCAGGGAATACAGTAGGTTAATTATCTTTACCGTATATTCCGGCAAAGTGATATTTTCTTCAAATGAGTCCATTTGATACTCGGTATCAATCCAGCCAGTTTCAATCAATCGCCTGATAAGAAAATGCGCCCTGCCCGAAAGGCTGTCTGCTGCTTGTACTTCTTCATACTCGTCTTGTATGTCGCTTAGGATTTCTATTTCCAGTATTTCATCTTCCATATTTGAAATAAGCATGGATACCAAATCATCTTTTCTAATTGACATTTCCTGTTTGAATGCTTTACGAATTACAAACAACGAATTTACATATATTTCTCTGTTTGGTGATGCCAAAATGCTAAATAGGTTTTGCGGAATGATATCAAATAACTTCACTTATGCTGCTCCTAATTTCTACAAACTTTTATAACATTATATCAAATCAACAGTATAGCGAACAGGATGGCTTCACGGGAAAATCGGGTCCAGCAAACATCCCTCAATTCACCGTGGAATTCAAGTCCGGTGTAATTCCCATCTATTTTTTGTATTCTTAAGAAACTCTATCATAGGAAATAGGGTAAATGAAAACTCCAAAGCAAATGCAACAACTAACCAAAATTGTAGACTTGATGGCCACGGCCAAACGATTTGAACAATTACTCTTGATAACCATAAAAGAATAAAGAAAAAATAGAATATCTTTAATTCTTTTAAACCAGCAAATAACTGCTTTTGCACTAGTAATAATATCAAACTAAATCCAGACAGCAAAAAGGAGAAGCAAAAGTTTATATAGTTAATTGATTGGTATATTTCAACAGGTGCATCCGGTATATAAGAATACCACTTAAAAGCATACGGTGCAAAAAAATGCACTAAGCCAACCATGAAACTTATAATACAAGCAATATTAAATAGCACTTTTGTAGATTTTCTCATTTTAACGCCTCACAAATATATGGAAATAAGCCCGAAGACCATGATCTTAAACATAAGTATGCATTGATAGCATACTTCCACAACGCATTAACCTTTTCTCTTTTATAATATCACATTCTTCAGCTGCTGTTATCTACAAATAAAACAGCTATGCTGCAGGACCTTGACAAAGAGAAGAAGCTGGAAAACACGCGTAAGGAGTTTATCGCAGGGGTATCCCATGAACTTAAGACGCCCCTACGTATGATTCTATTAATAATTTTTGTATGCTTTTGGGAAATCGTTTTAGTAGATTCATCTATCACCTTAATCCTTTCTTGATCATTAAAAATTCTCTCACCAACTTTATCGACGGTTCACTATTATCATATGTATTATTAATTTACTCAAATTTTTTACTCAAATATCAAGTTTATTTACTATTTTTTAGCGAATAAAACACCCTCGGCAGTATCTTCCCGTCTGAAGAATCAGTTTGTAAAATTTGTTCCCCTAATAAAATTATTTCTTTCCAAAAGTTTTACTGACTTTTTTGCATTGATTTTCATCCTCCAAAAATTTATGGCGTAGTTTATTGCTTAAGAATATTCAACAACTGAATAGTTTTATTCCATTTCAAACCGGAATAATATGTTATATTTTCTCTTTAACATTTTAACACTTTGGGATTACCAGTGTGAGATTGATTTGGAACGTTGGAAAAAGAAATGCGGGAAACATATCGGAGACTGGTTTGAAACTATCGGATTCTTTGAGGCGTTATCCAGCCTGTCAGTTCTGAAGTATGCTAACCCCCATTGGACTTTCCCCGAGCTGGTTGGATCAGAATCTATGTTTACTCGTGCTAGTCGTATGGGACATCCACTGATAACCAAGGACAGGGTATTAAATGATATCGAAATTGCTCAAAACAAAAAAGTCATGCTGGTTACCGGCTCAAACATGTCGGGGAAAAGCACTTTTCTAAGGACTGTTGGCTTGAACCTGATTCTGGCATACGCAGGTGCACCTGTTTGTGCTGAAGCTTTTTCCTGTTCCCTGATGAATGTATATACTTGCATGCGAGTGTCCGATAACCTGGAAAAAAACATATCCAGCTTTTCCAAGACAAGAAATGCCATCTATCTGATTGGCCTAGCAATGTTAGCTTTTTAGTCCTAAAATATTTTTTTCGTTCAGTAATCTTTCCTTGTTAGGTCTTGTGTCATCCAGTAAGAAGTCAGCCCAATTCATTCCAAGTTTATCTGTATTCTTCTGCCAATACAGTAGCTGATTAATATAATAGGTTATCTTTTCACCAACCGGCTTTTGAAAGTTGTTTATTCCATATTTCAAGACTAGTGCTGTCAATTCATAGATGGGTAACCTTAAAGCGTGTGTTTCTACATGTACAGTGGCTCCAGCATGACCAATTGCATGGCACAAAGCACCGTATTCATTATTATCAATTATCTTCGCTACAGCATGCGAATCTAAAATTGCTCGTTTTGCTGTAGGCATTTTTATTTTTCCCCTCGCCCAAGATTCACATAATTCCAGGCAGGTTCTAGGTCTGCGTTCATCAGGATATTTTATTTCAAATTGCTCTAAAGGTAGTTTTGCGCAATCCAATGCCCACATTACTAGGGTTCGGTGATTCTGTAATTGAATTAATTCTATTAACTCTTGTAAACATTGACTGTCGCGGGAAAACAAGATTTTATTTCGCTTTTTAAATTTTATTTCTACATCTGAGAACATAATATAATTTCCTTAACAAAATATATACTAATTTTTATTTTGTATAGATCTACGAATATGTAACAATCAATCTGCTAAGTATTTTTTTACAATCTTCGCAAGGAAACGGAGCCTTCTGTTAAGGTGATTTTCTATCATAGCTCCATTAAATAAATGATTTAACTATTTCATTGAACTTTACCGGGTACTCATGCCCTAGTTTTTCTATATATATTGAGTTTATATCAAGTCCCATATCGGAGGTTTTTTTCTCCAATAATTTACATTGGGGAAAGCAATCTTTATCCTCTACACCACAAATAAAGATAACCTCTATATCATTATTCTTTAACTGCTCTACTAAGTAAATTAAATCCTCTTCAACAATAGGAATCCAAGGAGATTGAAGTATTATCTTATTACATGTAATATTAAAATCCCTAATAGCTTTTAATATTACATTACATCCAGATGAGAATCCGCATAATATCTTTTCTTCATATAGGTTCCAATCAATAGAATTAATTACTTCATTTAATTGATCTGGTCCTGAGCCTTTGTCTTCCCATCTAAATAATCGGTAAGAATCTATTTCTTCCGATTGGATATATTCTACTTGATATTTATCATCTTCTAAAAAACTCCAATAATTCTTACTAATATCATTATTTTGTTGATTTCCATGTAGAGCCAGAACCAACCTATCTTTCTTTTTTTCAGTCCATGTGCAAACAGTTTTCGTATTTTTAAGGGCCTCAAGATATCTTACTTCCGATTTTTTAGAACAGATTTCAAATCTTTTTTCCTCTCTTATATTATCTAGATCTTCATCTTCAAAAACTTCAGGTCTATACCATAATCCTTCTATGATAACTGCCTCTTCCAACCATCCCAGAGCTTCTTCTTTTTTATTTGAAGTCGCTGCAAGACAATACAGAAAGTTATAAACTTGACTTGAAATTGATTCTAAATCATCTATGTTATTTACTAAAAAATCATATGCATTTGATGTATCTTCATCATTTAACAAGCTTAGCGTTTTATTAAGTAATTGCATTTCATCCATTGTTCTACATTCCCTTTATTTTAATAAAATTTATATATTTACGGATAACTTTTCTTCAAAAATTGATCTTATTAAAGCGCTTTATCTTATCTTTATAATAATCTCTTGATCCTCTACCTTCCGATTTGTTAATTAAATATCTATCCATATAGAATTCACTAATTCTACTGTTTGATTAATGTATCCTTATCGTTAATATTCTTTAACAGCAAAATTAAGCAATAGCAAATAACCAAACTAACCATAGGGAACAAAATTATCTCAATATTGCTCATTGAAACACCCGCAAGATATTGGCTTATTATCATAGCTGTCAGAGCTGCACCCATAGTAAAACCTTTCATAATTATTACCGAAGAAAGAAGATATCCAAGGGGTTTTCTTTTAATTATCAGCACGCCGGATAATAGAGCTATAGGTACTATAAATCCCAGGTCTAATCCTTGAATAACAAGGGTTGTATAATGTTCCAAACCTAAGGGTACAGTTCCATTTGTTATTGTAGGAATTATCTTTTTCAACCAGAGTAAACATAATGCTATAGCAAAAAATATTTGAAAACCACCCAGAAATCTTACCGGCAGCTTTTTGCTAAATGCAGAACCTAAATTATTTATATTAAATGACATCATTAACAATATAAATGAAAAGAAGCTTGCTGACATAAGTATCACATACAGAATAAACATTGGATT
>JGI24712J26585_10003837_pt1 | contig 11739 bp, 19 predicted proteins | sample BioPla3DNA2_FD_26585 | JGI IMG/M metagenome (IMG submission 26585)
TGAGGACGACGACGGCAACGCCGCAAGCCAACATGTGAACGGTCAAGGTCAAGCCCCGGCCGTCTCCCGGCCGCGCAACCGCACCAACGAGGTGCAGATGGAGGCCAAGCGCAAGGCGTACTTCGCGCAGGCGGCCAAGCTGGGAGTGGACGGTGAGACGGCCAAAGAGACTGTCAAGGGCATGTTCGGGCTGGAGCACTTCGCAGACGCCACCCTTGAGCAGTTGCGCACGGCTCTCGGAGAGATGAAAGAGAGGGCCGCGGCGTGAGCATCAATTACCTGAGCGCATCGAGCATCGACACGTTCCAGCGCTGCCAGCTCCAGTGGTATCACCGCTACGTGCTGGGAGAGCGTCAGCCCCCCAGCATCGCCTTGGTGCAGGGTGGAAGCGTCCACAAGTCAGCCGAGTACGAGTATGCCTACAAGCTGGAAGCGGGAGAAGACGCACCGCTTGACGAGTGCCTTGACGTGGCCCGCGACACTTTTGAGATGGAGGCGGAGCAGGTGGAGGACTGGGAGGGCACCAAGCCCTCCGCCGTCCTCGATGAGACCGTCAACCTGGCCCGCCTGTACCGGGAGGAGTTGGCCCCGGCGGTGATGCCGGTGAGCGTGGAGCGCGAGCTACTCATCTCGGATGAGTCCTGGCGCTGGCCGCTGCTCGGCTACACGGACGTGGAAGAGATTGGTCGGGTGATCGACATCAAGACGGCCAAAGCCAAGAAGAGCCAGTCCGATCTGGACAACAGCGTCCAGGCCGGCATCTACCTGCTCGACCGTCACCGCGCCGGACGGCCTGAGGCGTTCACATGGCACGTCGTCACCAAGGCCAAGACGCCGCAGGCGCAGACCATAGACCGCACCGTGATCGACCACGAGCGCACCGTGCGCTACGTGGCGGCCATTCAGGCCGGTATCCATCAGGCTCTTGAGTCGGGCGTGTTCCTACCCGCGCAACCCGATAGCTGGACCTGCTCAGAGCGTTTCTGCGGGTGGTATCGACAGTGCCCCTACGGAGGGGGGAAAGCATGAGCGAGTACAACGTGGACTTCTCAAACATCAACAGCGTGCGCTACCTGCAGCCAGGCATCTATCACGCCTGGCTGGCGAAGGTCGAAGAGCGGGAAGGCCGGCAAGCGCCGCTGTTCTCGTGGACCTTCGTGGACGGGGCTGGGGCCCAGAGCACCATCACTACCAGCCTGGCAGACAACGCCCTCTGGAAGCTGCAGGAGGTGCTTATCGCCCTGGGTGTGGACGCCACGGGCAAGCTGCGGCTCTCGCAGGCCAAGCTCTCCAAGCTGGTAGGGCGGTCGGCCATGATCGAGGTCACGACCGAGGAAGGCGAGAACGGCAAGACCTATAGCAAGATCGCTCGCTGCTGGAAGGCGGACGCAGCCAAGGAACAGGCCCCGCCGCCCTCAGACGACGGCTATGACGCCGACTTCGACGGCGACCTGATCTGAGCCGTGGCCACCTGCCAGAAGAAAATCCAAACCGGGACGGCCGTGGTGGAGTGCGGCCGTCCCGCCGCCTACCTGTGCACCTTGCCCGCCACCTACACGGTGCGCGGGCGATTGGGGCAGCATGAGGAGTACCGGTGCGAGCAGCACAAGGAGGGCGTGGCGTGGAAGGTGGGGGCATGACCAGTAACCCTAAACCTGAGCGTGAGAAATGCCCGCATGACGGGCACCTGCTCGACAGAGCGGGAAAGTGCTGGTATTGCGGGGGAATCTACCCAGCGGGCAAACCGGCGCTGACGGTGGTAGAGGCTGAGCCTAAAGTGGAGGGTGAGACAAGCATGGAATCTGTGGAGGCAACCCTGAGTTTGGTAAAGCCAGATGTTCGAGCCGGCCGTTACAAGGTGGTGGCACCCATGAGCCGCGATCGTCGCCCCTGCAGGGGGGACCTCTTCGTGAAGGCCGGGCCGCGCCTGCGCCGACTCGACTGCGAGAACTGCGCTGCGTACAAGGACCGCGGTGGCAAGTGCCTGGGGCACCGGGGCTGGAAAGCGGCCCGCGAGGCGGGCGTGAAGCTGGAGGGGGAGGGATGAAGAAGCCCAACCCCTGCATCGCCGTCTACGGTCCCGGGCCTGACGGTGCGCGCTGCAAGACGTGTGCCCACCTTGACAGCCACCCCGGAGCCGGACGCATCTACTGGAAATGCCTGCTGCGCGCCTACAGCCACGGACCCGGGACGGATCACCGGGTCAACTGGCCCGCGTGCGGGAAGTGGGAGGAGGTGGCTGATGCCTAAACCCACCCCCGCCCAACTGCTTGCCCGCCGATCTGGCAAACAGCCAGAGAGCGTCATCTTGGACCAGGTGCGCCAGTACCTGCGTCTGCGCGGGTGGCTGGTGTTCCGGCACCAGCAAGGTCTGGGAGCCCACAAGGGCTTCCCGGACCTCACCGCGCTCCGGGACGGCGTGACTCTGTACGTGGAGATCAAGACCCCCCGTGGCAGGCTCTCCGAGCATCAGGAGCGCTTCCGCGCGGAGTGCGAGGCGGCGGGGGGACGGTACATCGTGGCCCGGTGTCTGGAGGATGTCATGGAGGTGGCGGCATGAAGCTCATCTACACCGCAGGCCCCTACCGGGCCGCCACCCCGTACGACGTCCGCCGCAACATCGAGCGTGCCCGGGACGTGGCAGCTGCCCTCTGGCGCATGGGGTGGGCCGTGGTGTGCCCGCACGCCAACAGCGCCCATTTGGACGGTGTGGTGCCGGAGGAGCGATTCCTGGAGGGCGACCTCGAGATGCTGCGCCGCTGCGACGCCCTCGTACTGCTCCCCGGCTGGCACGTCTCGGAGGGGAGTCGAGCGGAGAAGGCGGAGGCGGAGCGGCACGGGATCCCCGTGTACGTGTGGCCCCATGACGGAGCGGTGCTGGCAGGCGAAGTAGGGGAGGCGGCATGAGCCGCGCCGACCGCGCCCATGGCCTTGACGGCAACTGGCCGCATCTCGCGGCGTACATCCGGGAGATGGCGGAGGAGGAACAGGAGAGCGAGATCCACGGAGATGACGGGGAGGCCGACTGATGGATGATGCCACCCGGAGGGGGTATAATCTCGGAAGCCACAAAGAGGCCGGGCAAGTGCGCAAACACTCCCCGGCCGTGGCGGTCACACATCCGACTGCACCGGAGGTGCCGCATGGGTAATGATACCCGATGTTCTGCTAATTCAGGCAAAGCGCTTTCCCTTTTCCGTCCGCACGTCTGCGCCTACCGTGGAGACACCTGCGCTCTCGACTCAGATCCCTGCCGGCAACCCTGCGCTCTCGTCGGCTTCGCCCGTGCCCTGTGGTGGGCGGGCTACCAACACTGGACACAGGAGCAGGCGCTCGAGCGGTTGTGCAACCCACGCGAGTACACGTCGGACGCCGAATACGACCGGATGATCGAGTTCATGGTGTCGGCACATCGGGGGGCGGCATAGATGGCCATTCGCAACTGCCAAGGCCGCAAGCTCTACTGGAAGATCTGCGTATCTGAGCAGGTGGCCGATCTGAGCAGCCCATGGGCAAAACTGCTCTTCACGTGGTTGGTGCCCACCGTGGATAACCTGGGGCGCATGGAGGCAGAACCCTACCAGGTCAAGGGCGTCATCTTCCCGTACGAGGAAGAAATGACGCCGGAGCGTATAGGCGAACTGCTACAGGAGCTGCACGACGCCGGGCTCATCATCTGGTACCGGGCACGGCGACTGCGCTACCTGCAACTGCCGACCTTCGGGGCCCACCAAAAACTGGTCGGCAACATGCGCGCAGAGTCGGATTACCCAGGGCCCGGAGAGGCGGATATACGGGCATGGGAAACCAAGATGAAGGCGGTATATACGACGTACGAACGACGTACGAACGACGTATCGACTGAAGAGGAAGAGGAAGAGGAAGATAAAGGGGAAGAGGAAGGGTTGCATCAGCACCCTTTGGTCGAACTGGCTCGGACCAACATACCCGGCTGGAAACCCGATCCGAAAGACGAGCAAGTCATCGCAGCGAGCGTTGAGCGGCTCGGGGCCGACACGGTACGCACGGTCATTCTGCAGCTCGCGAGCTATCAAGCGGCAAACAACAAGTACCGCATGCCGCGGAAGGCTCTCGCGAACTGGCTGAACCGGGAGAGCAACAAGGATTCCCCGGCGCGCTCTTCCCCCAACACCTTCGCCTTCGGCCAGAGTCCGGCCGACATCCCAGAGGACCTGAGGGCCGCGTACAGGGAGCAGGGCTATGAGTGCTGACGTGCGTACGGTGCTGCCGGACCCGGAACTGGCGCTCCTTGCCAGCTGCCTTACGCAGGGCTCGGCTGCCTACTACGAAGCCATGGAGCATGTGACGGCTGAGGACCTAACGCGAGCATCGCACCGGGCGTTGTGGCGAGCCATCGGCAGACTGGCCGACTCCGGCACGCGACCGGACGCCCACGTGGTGTGGGAGGCGCTGGGAGAGGACAGGACCTTCCTCGATGAGGCTGGGGGCGCGGCGTATCTGGTATCGCTCTCCCAGGTGGACATGATCCGCGGCAACACCGGAGCCTACGCCAAGCAGGTGCACGAGCGAGCGGTACGGTCCCGGCTGCGGCAGTTGCTCGTTGACGCCGTGCAGAGCATCGACGAGGGCGTGGTGGATGTCGACGGCCTGCAGGAGCAGGTATTCCGACTGGCGGAGAGCCGAGACCAAGCCTGCACCTTTGATGATGCCTTGGGGGAGGTCATGGCCGAACTAGACCAGCCCGCAGACGCCGACATGATGCCGTTCCCGTGGTTCGAGATCCAGCACTGGACACGGGGGTTGCGCCCGGGGAGGCTCTACCTGTTGGCCGGGGAGTCCGGGCACGGCAAGACGGCGGCGGCGCTCTCCATCTGCGACAACATCCTTGCCGCCGGACGCAGCATCCTGTACATCAACCTGGAGATGGAGCGCCGGGAGTTGGTGCTCCGCCTGGCGCAGCTCCACGGATACGATGCCGACAAGCACTACGCCCGCCATCGGGACCTCGACACCAACCCGCTGTTCAAACTCGGGAACACGCTCAAGGCCGCGCGCAGGCGGAGCTGGATCAAACACGTTGAGCGGGTGGCGCAAATGCCCGCACTCATCAGGCGCTACCGGCCCGACCTGCTGGTGATCGACCACATAGGGCTCTTGGAGGCTGAGGGCCGCAGCCCGTATGAGCGGGTGAGCAACAACAGCCGGGCGCTGAAGATGCTGGCCAAGCGCTACCAGCTGCCGGTGCTCTGCCTCTGTCAGTTATCACGCAACACCACTGGAGGCCCGCCGGTCACCCTGGATCGTCTACGGGACTCTGGGCGCATCGGGGAGGACTCAGACGTGGTGCTGTTCGTCTGGCGGGAGCGCAACGACAAGGGCGAGCTGATGCCGACAGGGAGGTTCGTGGTGGCAAAGAGCCGCATGGGCCGGCAGGGAGCGTTTGACTTCGAGTTCAGCGGGGAGACGCAGAAGTTCGTCCCGAGAGGTGCAAGATGAGGCCCCCCGACCCCACCCTCGATGACGCCATTGAGCGGTTCTGGCGCGAGTGCCGGGCGCTGTTTGCCGGGAGGCGGACGCTCTGCATCGAGAAGGTCGGGGGCGTGACAGTGGAGGCCACAGTGGAGCGGAGCGCACTACGGACGGACGACATCGCCCGGCTGATGCGGGAGCAGCCGTGCAAGCGCGAGGCGGTAGCGGAGGTCAAGAAGGGGAGGCGGAGATGAAGGCAGGGCCTATGTCGCAAGCTATCGGTCTATCGCTGCGCACCAATCGGCTTAACGCGGGCGCGTCTCAGCGCATAGTGGCTGAGTACATGACTAGGAGCATCGGCTACAAGTGGCATTGTCAGACGGTTGGAGAGGTGGAAGCGGGTAGGCGAAGCGTGAGCGTGGATGAACTGGTGTTCCTGAACAATCTCATCCAACAATGGCAAGGCGAGGGGGCGTCTGACATGAGGACATACCCAGAGGACGTATACGCGGAGATTGCACTCCCGGCCACCATTCCGGCGGGGGTGACGCTGTGGTGGAGCCCGGGGGCGCAGTTGGACTTGCCGGAGGGCGGGACAGTGGTGGGAGGCGGCAAGCTGTACGTCAATCTGTCTTATGTGGCGCGGCTGGAGTCTGCGGCTCGGCAATCCCACAACCCGGGTCAAGATGCAGACGCGTGAGGAGCGGGTCGAGGCCCTGCGGACGCTGCTGCCCTTGGTCGAAGTTCACTTGGCCTTCATGGACGGGAGCCCGGGCGCGGCGGAGTACGGGTACTCGGACGGCGAGGAAGGCGCACCGGAGAAGGCTGAGCCGTGCATCGGGGATCATTGCCTGCATTGCACCGATCGCTGCTCCGGCTTCTCGTGGGAGCAACTCTGGCGTGGCCTTCGCAAGGACTACCCCATCATCCCCGATCTCGAGGTCCTGCTGGACCAGCTCATGTACGTCGACCCCCGCTGGCGCTGTGGGGTGTACTACACGCTGGTGCAGCCATGGGATGAGTACGACCGGGCGCACCGGCAGGAGTGGTGTCAGCGAGGGCTCGAGTGGCTGGCGGACGAGCTGGCGGCCAACACCCTGGGCTTGATCAGCCGGACCTGGCGCCACATTGAGCCCTACGTCCCCCGAGTGGAGTGGGGCCGTAAGAAGCGCCGGGGGCCAGACCCACGGCAACTGCGAGACGCCCGCATCATCGCCCTGCGGACTGAGGGCGCGAGTTACCATCGCATCGCCAGCGAAGTGGGGTGCTCCAAGAGCACCGTCCGTGCGGTTCTTGCTGGCCGCGAGGTCCGCCGTGGGCGAACGCTTGCACGCTGACGGTGAACGTGCTACGATTGGTACACCACACTTTGCTATTGTGGCAAGGTGCGCTCAGGGGCCGTCCGGATGGGCGGCCTTTCGCAATTCCGGGGGGAGCCACGTGACCACACCCGCACTCAAGCTTGACCCACACAATGCCAACCGCGGCACCGACCGCGGCCGTCGCGCGGTAGCCGACTCGCTCGCGGAGTGCGGTGCCGGTCGCTCCATCCTGGTCGATCGGGACGGGACGGTCATCGCCGGCAACAAGACCCTCGAGGCGGCGCTCCAGCTCGGCCTTCCGGTGCGGGTGGTGGAGTCCTCCGGCGATGAGCTGGTGGTGGTGAAGCGCACAGATCTCGAACTCGACGGCGAGGACCAGCGCGCCCGGCGCCTGGCCTACCTCGACAACCGCGCCGCGCAGCTGGGGCTCGACTGGGATACCGATCAAATCCTGGCGGACCTCGAGGCGGGGGTTGACCTCTCAGGGCTTTGGGATGACACGGAACTGGATGAGCTGCTCCAGCGCGTGGCGGGCAACGACGGCCTGACCGACCCTGACGACGTGCCGGAGGTGCCCGAGGAGGCGACCACGCAGCCGGGGGACCTGTGGCTGCTGGGAGAGCACCGGGTGTTGTGCGGGGATGCCACGGTGGCCACGGACGTCGAACGGCTGCTGGGGGGGGCGTCCCGTTGCTGATGGTGACCGACCCGCCCTACGGCGTACAGTACGATCCGGCCTGGCGTGCGCTGCTGGGCGTCAACCTGAACACCGGCAAGCTGGGCAAGGTCCAAAACGACGACCGCGCCGACTGGCGGGAAGCCTGGGCGCTGTTCCCCGGGGCAGTGGCCTACGTGTGGCACGACGCCCTGCACGCCGCTGAGGTGCAGACCTCTCTTGAGGTGTCCGGCTTCGAGATGCGCTCGCAGATCATCTGGGCCAAGGATAGATTCGCGATCAGTCGCGGCCACTACCACTGGCAGCACGAGACCTGCTGGTACGCGGTACGCAAGGGCGGCAAGGGCTACTGGGCTGGGGACCACTCACAGACGACGCTCTGGCGTATCCCAGCGCGCGAGGACGCAGGGCATGGGCACGGCACCCAGAAGCCGGTGGAGTGCATGCGCCGACCCATCGAGAACAACTCCAGTCCCGGCCAGCTCGTCTACGACCCCTTCCTCGGCTCCGGCACCACGCTGATCGCAGCCGAGCAGACGGGGCGTGTGTGTTACGGGCTCGAAATCGACAGCCACTACGTTGATGTTGTTTGCAAACGATGGGCCGACTTTACCGGCGGCGATCCTGTTCGTGACGATGGCGTCAAGTGGAGCGAGTTGCATGCCAACGTTTGATCGCACACGAACGACATCGCCCGTCCTTGCCTTTGCCGCTGGTTTCGGTGCCGCAATCAGGGCAGATGCGCCGCCTGCGGTTGTTGAAGTCTTTCCCGTGCTCGGTACCGTGGCAGTCGATGCAAAGCGTGATGCCGTTGGATGGATCGAAGCGCAACTCCGGGAACTCTGCAAACGGTTGGATGTGGTGCGCGTGAAGAGTTGCACCAACTACGCCGCATCGCTGGCAGGCGTACCCGTCGCGCTTCAGTACCGTCGTGCGCCACTCGGCCAGTTGCGGGCCCAGTCTCGCGCGTTCTCGTTCGAGCGACTTACCATCCTTCCACGCAGATGCAAGCGGCCCGACTTTGTGAACCTGAGCGCACGCGCGGGAGCAATACACCCGCCTGACGTTCGATCTGGGCTTGAAAGCGTTGCCACAATTCAGGCAGGCACGCATGGGCGTTCGGTTCGACCAACACGCCTTACTACAGAACTTCGAAGTATCCGCTCGGCAGGTGTGCTGTTCGTACTGCCGTTTGCAGACGGTGCATGTGAGCGTAACTCTGGAACGGCGGCTGAGGACAGGTCGTCCTTTGATCGCTGGCATATGTCTATTATACCAAGCATTGACCCGCGCTACTGCGACGTGATCGTCCGGCGCTGGGAGGAGTTCACGGGTAAGAAGGCGGTGCTGGATGGCAACGAAAGCCACACCCAAAGCAGTTGAGCGTGTGATGCGCGAGCGCAAGGGCATCGCCCTGCGCCTGGCCGGCGCCACCTACGGGGAGATCGGCGAGCAGCTAGAGATGAGCGAGTCGGGCGCCTACCGCCTGGTCAGGCGGTGCCTGGATCGCGAGCGCGCACGGACCGAGGAGGACGCCGAAACACTGCGCCAGATCGACCTGATGCGCGTGGAGCGGGCCATCCTGGCGCTGTGGGCACAGGTCAAGGCCGGGCACCTGGGGGCCATCGACCGGCTCCTGCGCTGTCTGGACATTCGCGCCAAGTACCTGGGGCTGTATGCGCCGGTTCGCCGCGAACTCTCCGGCCCGGAGGGAGGGCCGATCCAGCATGAGTATGACTTCTCGCACCTCTCCGATGAAGAACTCGATGCCGCCATTGCCGCCGCCGAGGCTGCTGAAAGAGGAGAAGCTGCGGAGGCAGCGGAGGAGGCAGGCGCAGAGGAATAGTGCCTCCCGTCGCTACTGGTCCGACCCGGTAGGTTTCCTGCGCGACTGCATTCGCTGGCCCGCCGGCAAGGGCCCCACGCCCTACCAGGAAGAGATCGTGGGGGCGCTGCCCAGCAAGCGCCGAGTGGCCGTCCGCGGCCCGCACGGTCTGGGTAAGACGGCGCTCTCGGCTTGGGTGGTGTGGTGGTTCGCGCTCACCCGCGACGGCGAAGACTGGAAGATCATCACCACGGCCTCGGCCTGGCGGCAGTTGGAGGTCTACCTCTGGCCGGAGATCCACAAGTGGGGGCGCCTGATCCGCTGGGACCGCATCGGCCGGGCGCCCGTGACCGACGCGGAACTGCTGATGTTGAACCTGAAGCTCGCGACCGGGGCCGCCTCCGCTGTAGCCAGCAACCAGCCGGCGCTCATCGAGGGCGCGCACGCCGACAAGATCCTGTACCTGTTCGACGAGTCCAAGACCATCCCCGAGGGCACCTGGGACGCAGCCGAGGGCGCGTTTGCGGGCGCGGGGGAGGGGAACGAGCTTGAGGCCTTGGCCCTGGCCGTATCCACGCCGGGCGAGCCCATCGGCCGTTTCTACGACATCCACCGCCGGGCGGCCGGCTTTGAGGACTGGCACGTGCGGCACGTCACCCTCGAGGAGGCAATCGCCGCCGGGCGCGTGAGCCCGCAGTGGGCAGAGCAGCGCAAGCGGCAGTGGGGAGAACAGTCGGCTGTCTACCAGAACCGCGTGCTGGGGCAGTTCTGCTCCAGTGAAGAGGACAGCGTGATACCGCTCTCCTGGGTGGAGGCGGCCGTGGCCCGTTGGGAGGCTGGCGGTACCCGAACCGGCCTTACCTGCCTGGGCGTTGACGTGGCCCGCTCCGGCTCAGACGATACGGTACTGGCTCCGCGGCACGGAGTGCGTATCGAGGAGCTGCGTCGCTACAGCCTCGAGGACACCATGTCCACCACCGGCCGCGTGGCTGGGGTCCTTCGCCAGGGAGGCTACGCCGTGGTGGACGTGATCGGCCTGGGTGCCGGAGTGGTGGACAGGCTGCGCGAGATGGGCCTGCCGGTGGTGGCCTTCAACGCCGCGGAGGGAACGCCGGCGCTCGACTCCTCGGGGGAGCTGGGGTTTGTGAATAAGCGCTCCGCCGCCTGGTGGAACATGCGCGAACTGCTGGACCCGACGTCGGGGGCCGACCTGGAGCTACCGCCCGATGACCTGCTGATTGGGGATCTCACCGCTCCCAAGTGGCGCGTGATGAGCGGGGGCCGCATCCAGGTGGAGAGCAAGGACGACATCCGCAAACGCCTGGGGCGCTCGACCGACTCCGGCGACGCCGTAATCCAAGCCTACTGGCGCGACCCGATCCTGGAGTCCGACGCCATGGTGGAGTTCTACGAACCGGTCAGCATCAGCCCCTTTTAGGGGGAGGTAGCATGGGATTCCTTGACATCTTCCGCACCGCGGCCCCAGCGCCGGTGGTATACGACTCCCCGGAGATGGAACTGCTCACGGAGCGCCTGGCTGAGCTGGAGCTGGCGCTTGAAGACGTGGGCTGGGTGCGCCTCGGTATGGAGGGCGAGCGCGAGTTCTCCCGCGAGGGCCTGGACCGCATCATGCAGATCGCCCGCTACAGCTACCTCAAGAACCCGCTCATCAACCGCGGCGTGGAGGTGCAGCGGCTCTACGTGTTCGGGCAGGGTGTCAACATCCGGGCTGAAGATGAGCAGGTCAACGAGGTGGTGCAGGCGTTCCTGGCTGCCAATAGGAGCGAGTTCCGGCAGTCCGCCCTTGGTGCCAAGGAAGTGGAGCTACAGGTAGCCGGCAACCTGTTCACGGCCATCTTCTCGAACATCGCCACCGGCGAAGTGCGCGTGCGATCCTTCCCCGCCGAGGAGATTCGGGACATCGTGACCAACCCCGACGACCGGGGAGAGCCCTGGTTCTACCTGCGCGCCTGGAACGACGCCCGCAACCGCCGCCAGGAAGTGCTCATTCCCGACTGGCAGTACGACCCCGCCGCCAAGCCCACCACGTATGCTGTGGGCGGCCAGAACCGCTCTGTGGACTGGTCGGTGCGCATCCACCACGTCAAGGTCGGCGGCTTCGCGCACATGCGATTCGGGGTGCCCGAGGTCTTCTCCGGCCTGGACTGGTCCCGCGCCTACAAGGAGTTCCTGGAGGACTGGGCGACCATCGTGCGCAGTTACACGCGCTTCGCCTGGAAGCGCACCACCAAGGGGGGCAAGGCAGGCGTGGCAGCCGCCAAGGCCAAGATGCACACGGGCATCGGGGCCAGCTCGCTCTACGATACCAACCCGCCGCCAACCGCCGGGGCCATGGCCATCATGAGCGAGGGAAGCGACCTGCAACCCATCCGCACGGCGGGCGCCACCACCTCCGCCGAGGACGGCCGCCGCATGCTGCTGATGGTGGCCGCTGCCATGGGCTT
>JGI24712J26585_10003838_pt1 | contig 11736 bp, 12 predicted proteins | sample BioPla3DNA2_FD_26585 | JGI IMG/M metagenome (IMG submission 26585)
GTATTTGAATGAAAAAGAAAATATTTGTTACTGTTGGAAGCACCTACCCATTTGACAGGTTAATTAAAGAAATTGATACTCTTGGAAAAAACAAAAGTTATGAAATCTTTGCTCAAATCGGTGAAACTAAATTTAAACCAAAAAACATTGAATTTGAAGAGTTTTTAGAATATGAAGAAATACAAAATAAAATAAACTGGGCCGATATTGTTATTAGTCACGCTGGAGTTGGAACAATTATTGATTGTATATCAAAAAACAAAAAATTAATTCTTTCTCCAAGACTAAAAAAATATAAAGAAGCAATCGATGACCATCAAGTAGAAATTGCAAAAGCATTTGAAAAAAAATACAAAATCAAATACACTTTAAATGAAAAGAATATAGTTAATTTGTTAAACTCAACTAAAAAGTTTATAAGGAACAAAAAACAAAATGTTCTTGTAAATTCAATAAAAGAGTTGATGAAATGAAATGCAAAATTTGTAAAAACGAATCAAAAAAAATTTTTACTCAAAAAGTTTTATCAAAATACGATGTAGATTATTATAAATGTGACAATTGCGGTTTCATTCAAACCCAAAAACCATTCTGGCTAAAAGAGGCATACAAAGAACCAATAAATTTAGAAGATACTGGAATTATCGAAAGAAACCTATATTTTACTGAGTTAGTGTCACCAATAATAAAAACCGTTTTTGGAAAAAACAATACATACTTGGATTATTCAGGAGGGTATGGAATTTTTAGTAGATTAATGATTAATAAAGGAATAAGAGTCCTTTGGACAGACCCACATACAAAAAACATATTTGCAAAAGGATTTGAATATAAAAATGAAAAAATTGAAGCAATCACTTGTTTTGAATGTTTTGAGCATTTTGATGAACCCATCAAAGAAATAGAAAAAATGTTGAAAATTTCTAAAAACATAATGTTTTCTACAACTCTTCAAACTGAAGATATTCCAAAAAAGAATTGGGATTATTACGGATTTGAACACGGACAACATATTGCATTTTATTCTAAAAAAACATTAAAATTTATTGCTAACAAGCATAAATTAAATTTATATTCAATAAAAAATTTACATTTTTTAACTGAAAAAAAATAAATATACTATTGCTTTATCCAATAGTAATAATATTTAAAATAAAAAATCGGATTTGTACTAAATTTTTTAAATTTTAACCCTTATGAAAATTAATCTTTAAAAAATTTAATGCTTTTTTTACTAAACCATAAATAAGATTTTTTACTTTTATTTTACAAAAATAAAACAATCCGAAGTGCTTTTTTATTAATAATTCAGTTTCTCTAAATGAAATAACTCCCGAACTTATTCCACCAATTTGAACTTTTGCAATAGATTTGTTTATTTTTTTTACTTTTGGATTTTCTTTTAAAAAATTACAAAAAAAATCAAAATCCGCGCTGGATTTATAGTTCAAATTAAACTTGTATTTCAACAACCAACTCTTCTTAACAAAAGAACCTTGGTGGGGCGGCATAAAACCGTTTTTTAGATCATTTATTGAAGCATTTCTTTTTATTGTAACACTCAAATTTTCAGAAGGGTAAAAGAAATCAACATCCCCAAAAACCAAGTCTAAATTTTTACCTTGTTCAAATGCATTTGCAACTTCTTTTATTTTATATTTATTAATTAAAACATCATCCGCATTTAGAAAATATATTATTTGTCCAGTAGATAACTTGACACCCTTGTTCATCGCATCATAAAGGCCATTATCTTTTTCTGAAATAATCTTTGAGATATTTTTTTTATATTTATTCACAATTTTTAAAGTATCATCAGTAGATTTGCCATCCACAACAATATATTCAATATTTTTATAAGATTGTGATAAAACTGATTTTATTGTTTCTTCAATTGTTTTTTCTGCATTAAAACAAACTGTAATGATTGAAATCTTATCCATCAAATCACCTTTTGATATACTTTCTTTGTCTCAATCGCACATTTATCCCAACTAAAATTTTTAGAGTGAATTAAACCTTTTTTAGAAAAAGAAATTCGCTTTTTATTATTTGTAATTAAATCTTCAACACAATTTTTAATCGATTCTTTTGAAGTTGGGTCAAAATATAATGCATTCTTCCTAGCAATCTCTGGAAAACAACTAGTATTACTCAATACAACAGGACAACCAACAGACATCGCTTCCAAAATTGGAATTCCAAAACCTTCATATAAAGATGGAAAAGCAAATAGCAATGCATTTTTATATAAAAATTTTAACTGAGCACTATTTGGGCTTAATACTGATGTTAAACGATAAATTTTATTTTTAATTAAAAAATTCTCTTCTTCTCTTGAAAATTTTTCCCCAACACACACTAATTTTATGTCATTTTTTATCAAAGAATCCGCAATTGATTCAACAAAAAAATTAAAATTTTTATATTTTCCCCTAGCCCCAACAAACAAAACATATTTATTAGGAACTTTAATTTTTTCTGATTTCAAATCCAATTGTCCAGCTAAGTAAACTACATCTATTTTATCTTTTGAAACATTATACCTGCTAATTAAATCTTTTTTAGTATTTTTACTTATACAAATTAATCGGCTTGCATTTTCAAATAAAATTGTTTTCTCTTTAATAAATTCATTTTTTTTGAAATACACTGGGAATTTTTCAGGGGTTAAATCATAAATTGTTAAAACGAATGGAATTTTTAATTTATTTAAATAATAATTTTCATAATAAGTTGGATGAAACAAATCAAATTTATTTGAATTTAATAAATTCAGAGTGTTGTTTTTATTTACATTATTTAATAAAGAAAAAATAGTTCTTTTTCCAAAAAAATCTATTTTTGGTAAAAATTCTTGAGATTTAGAAAAACTTTTATTTTTAATATAAGCATTATTTGAAAATTTTAAAGATAACTCAAAATCAAATAAATTATATTTTAGGGAATTTTCCATCAAATTTGAAAAATAATTAGATATTCCACCATATTTTTGATACCAAAATATTTGGGAATCATATAAAACATCCATATAATAGTTTACAAAAAAGATAGATATAAACCTTGTGATACAAAAATTAAAACTTACTTAAATTTAAAATAAAAAAAATCAATAACTTTACTAATCAATGAACGATTAAAAAAATTAAAAAACAAATAGTCAAATTGATTATTTATAACTATTTTTTTAGGGTGAATTAATGGAAAGTTAACTCTATCCAACTTTATTAATAAAAAGCGTTTTCCTGAACCTAAATTATTAGTAGAACCCGCGCCGAATCCAATATTTTTTATGAGGTTTTCTCTAGGAATAATGGTTAAACCAGAGTTATACAGTTTTGCAAAATCCCATTGATAGTCCCAAGTGTCTACTTGTTTATTTTTTATAAGTTCAAATGTTTTTAATTTAAATTCAATCATTTGTTCAGAAAATCCAATTTTTTTAAGCTTTTTTTGAGTTTTAGACTTTTCAAACTCTTTAATATCAAAATCATATTTTTCCCAAGCTCTTTTCCAAGTAGCCCACCCCCAAATACCCCCAAGGTAAGAAAATAAGTATGATTCATTAACTTTTAATTTACTTGAAACGGGGTTAAATCCTGCAATTTGCATTATTTTTTTGTTATTTTTATACTTTTTTAGTAACTCTTCACAAAATGGAAAAAAGCTTTGACTAGGCAAACAATCATCTTCTAAGATTATTCCCATATTTACATTATCAAAAAACCAAGTAATCGCACTAGAAACTGCTTTTCCACAACCTAAATTCTTTGTTCTAAAAAGAGTTTTAACTTCACAATCCCAATCAATATTATTTAAAATATATTTTCTAACTGCGTTAGTTTTTTTCTTTTCAGTCGCATTACGCGGGCCATCCGCAGCAACAAATAGTTTTTTTGGTTTTACTTTTTTAATTTCTTCAAAAACTTGTTTAGTAGTATCTAAACGATTAAAAACTAAAAATAGAATTGGAGTTTTTAATTTTTTTATATTATTCACCAATAACACCCATTTTCAACTTGCTTATAACTTTTAGGTCTTTCACTTTTACTTGGCCGCGCCCAAAATTTATTAATATATTTAAAATTTATATCTTCCCATCTTTTTCCTTTTATTCCAAATAATACTTGCGTAGCACTGCCCAAATGGATTGATTTTTTCCCAATTCTTTTTATATATGCTGCTAGAGGTAATCCATACGCACCACATCCAATTATAGCAATATCAAAATCTATTTTTGAAATTTCTTTTTCCATATAATTTAATGCATCAAACCAATTTGAAAAATCACTACAACTCCCACCCAACGATTGAACTGATTTTAAAGTAATTAATTTAAATTCAGGCAATATTTTTTTATTTTTCCAAATTTTTTTTCTAAGTTTGAACTGTTTTTTTATAGATTTTTCAAAAGGATAAATTACTAATACTTTTTTTCCACTCAAAACTCTTGACCAGGGGTTATCAAAATAATATGGTTCCAGATCAGATAATTTAACTTTTATCGGATTTTTTAGATATTTTTTAAAATATAATTCAATTGTTGAAAATTGACCATACATATCTATTTCAGCCATATCTTCTAACATTCGAGTATGAAATTTTTTTAGATTAGAGTAATTAACTGGAAAAAAACCCGCATTGTTTTTTAATTGCGAAAAATCTTCTTTTTTGAATTCAAACTTTCCTTTTTCTATTAAATCAACTTTTTTTACCGCATCAAGTTCAACACTTCCAAATCTACAAATCATACATGGTGCATCAGCAGATAACAAATCATATATTTTATCAGAAACTTTTTGCCCTTTATAATCCACTGGCAAAACTAGTTCTCGATATATTGCCCTGATTTTTTTTCCAATTTTTATTATCATATCTTTCACAGCACTCAATTTTAATCTAAATATTTACTTTGTTCATTATTTTTTTTATAATTATTCTTTGATTTTTTGATAAAATCTGACTATAATTATCTCTAAAAAACATAAAAAATTTAATTTTAAATAACTCAAAAAAATTCAAATTTCTACTTTTTGAAAAATGTTTCATATAAAATTTTGTTGGTCCAGCGCAATGCAAACAACATAATTTAACTTCTTTAAACGAATCAATTAAAAATCCAAAAGGAACTTCGTCCTTAAAAATTATTTTTTTTATTCCGTTTTCCATTACCATGCCTTGAGAAGAATTAATTGCAACACAATAAGTTTCACTATTTATAATATCAGATATTTCACCAATTTTATTTGAATTTCTTTTATAATATTCAGAAAGCGCAGTCATATCATTCACCCCCCCAAAACCAGTCTTAAAAGGATATTTTTCCCAAAAATTCATAAAAATTTTAGACAATTTTTTGTCACTATATAAAGCAATAATAAACTTAGTTAACTTAGTAATTTCTTTTGAATCAGTTATAAACATTAAATGACCGCAAGTTTTATTAGAAAGAGTAAATTTAAATTTTTCAAACTTTTTGATATCTTTTGTCACATCAACAAAAAGTAAAACATCTGAATCCAGGGTTAAACATTTTTTTATTTTATTTTTCTTTAAAAATTCATCCAAAATAAACCAACGTTCAAAACAAAATCTTTCAATTTCTTCATTATTATTACTCATATGTTTGTATATTTTTCTAAATTTATTAGCAGAAATTGAGTAATCAGAAATTTTAAAATATTCAACAAAATAAGGATACTTTGTTACATTTTCACCAAGCAAAATAATTCTAGAATTAGGATTAAATTTCTTTGCATTCTCAAAAGCATATTTTAAATAAAAAGAATCACCTTTGTGAATAAATATTATAGGTAGCGACATAATAACAAATAAATTGGTTTTATTTATTTTTAAATCAAATGGTTCAATGTTAATTGTTCCCTCAACTAACCCTTTATAAATAAATAATAACTATTTTTTATATGAACTGTACCATTTGTAATTCAAAAAAAACAAAACTAATAACTGCAAACCACAAAGGATATTTTGAAGGTTCAACTTATCCAATCTTTGAATGCACAAATTGTAATACACAATTTATACCAAAAAGTTTAATTGATCCAAAAATATATGATAAATTATACTCAACTACAAAAACTCCTGGTTATGACAGATATTACAAATATGCAAAGAAAATAAAAAAATCAAGAAACCCATTAAAATTTCTTCAAGAACAAGAACCAGTTTATTATCCAGTGTATAAATACTTAAAAAATAAACAAAAACTAAAAGTACTTGAGATAGGTTGCGGATATGGATACTTAACATACAGCATTAACAAAATGGGCCATGAAACTTTAGGAATTGACATATCCAAAAAAGCTATTGATTTTGCAAAATCTAATTTTGGAGTTTACTACAAAACAACAAGTATTGAAAAATTCAAAACAAACCAAAAATATGATTTAATAATTGCAACGGAATTAATTGAACATTTAGAAAATCCAACCAAATTTATAAAAAATGTCAGTAAAAAATTAAAAAATAATGGAAAAATAATAATAACAACCCCCAATAAAGATTATTACCCTAATGAAATATGGATAACTGATGGCCCGCCAGTACACACAGTTTGGTTAAGTAAACATAGCTTCAGTAAAATATGCAAAAAAAATAACTTAAACTTCAAGTTTATTGATTATAATAATTATTATTGTGCAAATGAAAATAAATTGATAAACATAATTATAAATAATAAAAAAAAGAATAACAACCACAATATCATAAAAAAAACAAATACCAACACAAATAATAAAAATAAAATAAATACAACAATAAAAAGATTAATTATAAAATTATTATTATTTATGCCAATAAACAAATTATGTTTTCAAATTTATAAATTATTAAACAAAAAAGAATCAGAACATTTAATTTTAGCAGTAGTGATTTTTAAAAGGTGAAATAATACGAAAAAAGTTTTAATTATATTTGTTAATTACAAAAGAACCAAAGATACAATTAATTGTATTAAGTCAATAAAAAAAACAAAATATAAAAACTATTCCCTTTGTATAGTTGACAATAACTCTAATTCAAAAGAAATAAAAAAACTAAAGAAACTAAAAAATGTTTACCTAATACTAAACAATTCTAATCATGGTTTTTCTGGAGCAAATAATCAAGCCATCAAAAAATTTAAAAATTATGATTTTTATTTATTATTAAATAGTGATACAAAAATTATTGACAAAAATTGGTTAACTATACTAATAAAAAAAATGATCAATGATCCTTTAATTGGTATTATTGGACCAAAATTATTAAATAGTGACGGAACAACACAAACTAGTTGTGGATACAATACAGTTTTTGGAACTAAACCAATAACTGGTGAAATAATTGAAGAAGTTGATTGGGTTAGTGGTGCAGCATTTCTTATAAGAAAAGAAGTAATAAAAAAAATAGGATATTTAGATGAAATATATAATCCTGCATATTATGAAGAGACTGATTATTGTTTAAGAGCAAAAAATACAGGATACAAAATATTATACTACCCAAAAACAAAAATTATACATTATAATGATGGAAAAATATCAAAAGAAACTGGTATTTATAATATAATACAAAGAAACAAATTGATATTTATTTTAAAAAATTTTCCAAAATCCTGGTTAATTTATAGAACGCCCTTAGAAATTATTATATTATTTAGGGAAATTATAAGAGAAAAAAAGATTCCAAACCAATACAAATACTTATTTAACAATTATAAAAAGATAATTTCACACAGAAAAAATAGGAATAATTTCATTTCTTAAAATAGTTTAATAGAATTCTAAACAAATTAAAAGATTTAATTTGCATAATAAAAATCTTTCTTGTCTCTTTAAAAAATAAATTACTTAAGTATGCAACAAAAAAATAAGAAAAAATTGTTGAAATTGCTGCTCCAAGTATACCAAATAGCGGAATAAATAACAAATTAAGCAAGATATTTATAAAAGCCCCAAATAAAGATGAGTATAAAGAAAGTTTATATAATTTTTCAAAATTAATATAATTCTCCACTCCTGATCGAATAAACACTGCCAAAAGCCCCCAAATCAAAATAGATAAAATAAAACCGGAAGCGATATATTCTGGACCATACAAAAAATATACTATTGCATTTGAAAAAATAAAAATAGGGATAATTAAAACTATTGGAATCCAAGTAAATAAATCAAACATTGTTTGTAATTTTTCACAGTATAATTTATTTGATTTTTTTCTTAAACTCATTATAGAGGGAAATAAAGAAAGTGCAATAACCCCTGGTAGAAAATACCATATCTCACTAATTTTTACTGCAACTGAATATAGCCCCAATTGATACTCATTCAATAAAAGTCCAATCATTACTTGGTCAATTTTTAAATAAATAATTGAAAATACTCCTGATAATATTAATGGCCAACTAATAAATAATAATTTTTTCGCAACCTGACTGTTAAACTTCCATAAGAAAAATCTTTGATTAGATTTGTAATAATAAAATAAATACAAAAACAAAATTAAAATGTTATTTAATAAAGATGCTAGTGCAAACCAAATAAGGGAAAAATTTAAATAAATTAGTACTAATTTGAAAATATTACTAACCACTAATGCAAATCCTGTAGTTTTGACCACTTTATCTGATTCAATTCTTGAATTAAAATAAATCCCAATACAACCAATTGAATCCAAAATTGTACTTAAAACAAATACTAAAACTAAAAAAAATATCATTGGATTATTTGGAGCAATTAAAAAGATTATTAATAACATCAAAATCCCAAAAAAAATACTTGAGACAAGTTTTAACTTAAAAACAGTCCCTAAAAGAACATATTTCTTTTTAGGAGAATTTACTAACTCTCTATTTAATACTGAATCTAAACCCAAATTTATTAGTGGCGAAAATAATGCAACAAAAGCTATTGCATAATTCAGCAAGCCAAAATCACTCGGACCCAAATATCGAGCAACTAAAATTCCAATTGTTAAAGCTAAAATTAATTCTAATGCTCTTCCAAAACTAAACCAACCAATATTTTTTATTATTTTTTGCAAAATTGGTCTGTTTGTAAATTTGGAACGAACTATATTAGGAATCATATTCTTAAAATTATTCTTATCCAACATTACAAAATAATTAATATTTTGAGTTTAAAAATTGTATTAGTACAATTTATTGAGCATATTTAAAATAGTATCTTCCAAAATATAGTTTATGGAAATAATAAAAAACTTAAAATTAATTCTTGCTCAAAATTCAATATTGAGAAAAATTTACAACATTAAATATTCAATTCTCCATTTTTTTGGATCTTATAGCCAACATAGAGAAGATATAAAAGTTGATAATTTTTTAAGAAATAAAAATACTGGTTTTTATGTGGATATTGGAGCAAATAATCCTATTGGTTTTAATAACACAAAAAGGTTTTATGACAAAGGCTGGTCAGGTATAAATATTGAACCTAACACAAGAGGATATAAATTATTTTTAGAAAAAAGAAAAAGGGACATGAATCTTAATATTGGAGTTAGTAAAAAAAAAGGAAGTTTAATTTTTTATCAAATGGAACCTGATTTATTGTCTACTTTTTCAAAAGAAGATGCAATGCATAATCAAAAAAACGGATACAAATTAATAAAAAAAAGAAAAGTAAGTACACTACCTCTAAAAAAAATTTTAGACAAATATGCTAAAAATAAAAAAATTGATTTTTTTTCAATCGATACTGAAGGATACGATTTAGAAGTATTAAAATCAAATAATTGGAAAAAATACAAACCAAAAATTATTATTGTTGAAAATGTAGAACACGCTGGAAAAGAAAAACCTGAAATAGAACAATATTTAGAAGAACTGAACTATAAAAAAGTGCATAAAAATAATACTAATTCAATTTATCAATTAAATTAATATTGTTGTTTTTCCAACCAATTTATTGTTTCTTTTAGTCCTTCTTTGAATTCTGTTTTTGCTTTGAAACCAAATTCTTTTTCTGCTTTTGTTACATCTAGGCATCTTCTTGGTTGGCCGTTAGGTTTTGTTGTGTCCCAAATTATTTTACCTTTGTACTCCATTAATTCGCACAAAAGTGTTATTAGTTCTTTTATTGTTATTTCCATTCCTGAACCCAAATTTACTGGCTCTTGTTTTTCATAATATTTTGTTGCAAGTACTATTCCTTTTGCAGCGTCTTTTACAAACAAAAATTCTCTTGATGCACTTCCGTCCCCCCAAACTTCTATTGAAGGAGAATTATTTTTTTTTGCATCAGATATTTTTTTTATTAGTGCTGGGATTACGTGACTATGACTTGGATCAAAATTGTCACCAGGACCATACAAATTTACTGGCAATAAGTAAATTCCATTAAATCCGTATTGTTGTTTGTAGGCTTGGATTTGAACTAAAAGCATTTTTTTTGCAAGTCCATATGGTGCGTTTGTTTCTTCTGGATATCCAATCCATAAATCACTTTCTTTGAATGGAACTGGCGTAAATTTTGGATAAGCACAAATTGTTCCTATTGCTATAAATTTTTCTACTTTGGTTAATCTTGCTTGTTCGATTAACCCAACCCCCATCATTAAATTATCATAAAAAAAGTCACCAGGGTGCTGCATGTTTGCCCCAATCCCTCCAACTTTTGCTGCTAAGTGAATAATAATATCTGATTGTTCTGCTACTTTTCTACAATCCTCAAGTTTTGTTAAATCGTATTCTGGATATTCTGGAACAAAAATATTTTTAGCACCCTCTTTTTTTAGTTCTTCAACTAAGTGTTTTCCTAAAAAACCTGCTCCTCCAGTTACTGTTATTCTCTTGTTAGAAAAATCAATTCCTTCCATAATTAATCCTCTTTTTCACTTTTTTTATTTAACTCATTTTTTTAACAATCAAAATTACTCTCTTTTTCCTTTTAATCCATACACTTCATTTTCTATTACTTTCATATCACTATCAACCATTAAGTGAACTAGATCCTTAAATGTTGTTTTTGGTACCCAACCTAACTTTTGTTTTGCTTTAGAATTATCCCCTAAAAGTAAGTCTACTTCTGCTGGTCGAACATATTTTTGGTCAAACTCAACATAATCTTTCCAATTTAACCCTGCATAAGTGAATGCTTCTTCTAAGAATTCTCTAACTGAGTGAGTTTCTCCTGTTGCAATAACATAATCATCACTTTCTTTTTGTTGAAGCATTAAATGCATTGCTTCTACATATTCCTTCGCATAACCCCAATCTCTTTTAGCGTCAAGGTTTCCTAAATATAATTTATTTTGAATACCGTATTTTATTCTTGCAAGAGCTAGAGTAATTTTTCTTGTAACAAATGTTTCTCCTCTTCTAGGGGATTCATGATTGAATAAAATTCCATTTGAAGCGTGAATGTTATAAGATTCTCTGTAATTTTTTGTTATCCAATAACCAAATACTTTTCCTACTCCATATGGACTTCTTGGGTGAAATGGGGTGGTTTCTTTTTGGGGAGTTTCTATTACTTTCCCAAACATCTCACTACTTGAAGCTTGATAAAATTTTGTGTGAGGAGAAAAAGTTCTAATTGATTCAAGACACCTTAACGTTCCCAAAGCAACAACATCTGCAGTATACTCCGGAATATCATAACTAACTCTAACATGTGATTGAGCTCCTAAATTATAAAATTCATCGGGTTGAACTTCTCTAACAATTTTACCAATCGAAGAAGAGTCAGCTAAATCTCCAAAAACTAAATGCAAATT
>JGI24712J26585_10003840_pt1 | contig 11735 bp, 11 predicted proteins | sample BioPla3DNA2_FD_26585 | JGI IMG/M metagenome (IMG submission 26585)
AGCTATCGGCCATAAGCTCTTCTATCCTGCTCTTCAGCTTGTCCTTATTACCATCCTGCTCTAAATATTTTCTATGAAGAACAACATCTGTCATAAGCTCATATATATTCTGAATATTTGCTTCATCCTCCATCCAACTGAAGATACCGTTAAATCCCCATGGCAAAAGATAAAATATATTGGATTTACTTGGATTATATAATATGAAGTCATTAGTCATTGCATCGGAATTGCCGAGAAGTATATTAACCGACAGCCAGGTCAGATAATTGTCCTCGTCAAAATATGTATTAAACACCGTGTTAAAATCCTTGCTTTCATCATTTAAATCCGTAAGCATATTGATCAGCTTAGTATGATCCTTTCCTTCCCGTATCCTTAGCACGGTTTCGAAATCCTGCTTATTATACTCCGGGTCACTAACATTCTTCAGCTGTGGTGATAGGCTAAAAGCAAAATTCTCGGCTATATATAAGGTACCGTCATCATCCAACCCACGGGACCTTAGATATGTTCTGTTAGGCTGCTCTATATGAGTGTATAGACCAAATGAGTTATATTCGCTCTCTTCGATTCCTAAGGAGTCGTCTCTTATATAAACCTCAAGAAATGTAGTGCGAAACCCTGATATATGCTCCAAATCAATGATCAGGTCATGTGCCAGCTTATTAGCAATACGACTGGGATCTCTAAGATTCTTATCAATATTGAATACGGTCTGGCCCTTAAATGTATTTGCTCCATCCACAAGCTTAACCCTATAAGACTTTAAGGATGCTCCGGGATTTCCCCGTACCTTGATGGTAGCATTTTTTATGTGATATCCTGAGGGTTGTTTATCACCGCTTAAGAACTGAACATTGGCATCCAGTACAGGATTAAATTCAGTATCCCAATCGGCAATTAAATCAAAGTCAGAAAAATCATGAGTCCTTCCTTTGTCATCCTCTGTTGAAAATACATTTATATATACATTGGAAACCTCTGCGGGATTATAGTTGTTATAGATTTTTTTGTTTTCTTTAAGAGTTGAACCCGTCATATGACTTTCAGAATTGCTTACAGTATGAACCCGTTCTCTCTTTGCTAGTATGTCAAGGCAAAAAAATAAAATCAATGCTAGAAATACACTTAATACTAAGCTTAATTTTTTCGCTTTGTCTGATTTCATAATTATGCTCCTAATCTTATATAAAATTACAATTTACATCATACTCTATTTTACATGAATTTGCAATAAAACTGTAAAATTAACTTTCTCACTATAACTGTAAAATTAACTTTCTCACTATATAAATGATGTATATGGAATAAACGAGCATATATATAACATATATTAGAGCAAGGCTATACATTATATTGGGAGGAAATATGGATTTCAGACAGAGTGAGACCTTCCGGAATATTGAAGAGGCTTACAACCTTGAGGTGCGGGCGAGTGGAGAATATGCGCTGTTCGCAAAAAGAGCCCGACAGGAGCAGCTGATTGAGATAGGTTTATTATTTGAAAGGGTAGCTACAAATGAACAGTTTATTGCCGAAAGATTTCGTAGAATTATTTTTTCCGGCACACCTGATACAACTCAGAATCTTATAATAGCCAGGGACAACGTCTTGATGGAAAGCAATTTATATAGGGAATATGCCGGTGTTGCAATAGAGGAAGGATATACTGAATATGCTTCTCTTTTTAGCGGAGTCGCTAATATTATGCTCAGCCACCATAATTCCTTCGCAGAAGTAGTACAGGAAATAGAGCGAAACGAGCTTTTCTGTAAGCCTCAGGAGGCCCTATGGCAGTGCCTTGGTTGCGGTAATATTTTGAGCGGATTCTGTGCTCCTAACATATGCCCCATCTGCGGATATCCTCAAAGCTATTATCGTCTTCTTCAGCTTTTATAAAGTATTAAGGCTTTGTTTATTATGCTCGAAATTATCAATAATGTTTATTATTAATACACAATCTTTGTTGTATTTTATTTACATATCTATTGGTTTATGGTAATATGTCGCTACATCTATTCCTCACATTCATCGAATGGAGGATTCTTATGACTAATCGTGCTAAGAAAATCTTTTTATCAGCTTTACTATGCCTTATTTTACCATCTCTTACATTCTCGCAACATATAAAATATACAGAGGCATCTAATTCATTTTCCCTGGTATTTCTATCATGCTATAAGAAAACAGTAAATATCGGCGATGAGTTCTACATCATTGCCATAGCCACTAACGGTAAGATACCAAAATGGACAAGCAGCAGCTCACGAATCGCTTCAGTCAACTCCTATGGCAAGGTTACCGCCAAAAAAGCAGGGACAGCCACAATTACAGCTAAGGTCAACAACGGAGAAGCCTCATGTAAGGTTACAGTGAAAAAAACCGAAGTTTCTATCAGTAAAGCTTCCATATCTATTGAACGGGGTGAAAGCTTTAAACTATCTGCCACAACCTCTAATAATTCACCGGTTACCTGGAAGAGCAGCCATATAAGTGTCGCTACGATTGATGAGAACGGTATAGTTACCGGTAAAAAGCCCGGTGTAAGCACAATAACAGCCACTGCAGATGGTAGTAAAGCCACCTGTAAGGTAAAGGTAAAATATCCCACGGTTAAATTAAACACAAATAAGATCACTTTATACAGAGGTCAAAGTGTAAAACTTAAAGCAGATGTATCCTCAAGGGTGGAGCCCACCTGGAGAACCAACAAAAAAAGCGTGGCTATCATAAATCCTGACGGAAGAATAACAGCCATAAAGAACGGAAAGGCCACGATAACTGCTACTGTGGATGGAGTAACGGCAACCTGTGAAGTCACTGTTAAAAAACCTATTATTAAGCTAAGTGTTGATGTACTAACTATAAAAGTGGGTACACAGGCAATTGTGAGTGCGAAGGTATCATCAGGTAATAAACCCGAATGGTCAACAAGTAATTCAAATGTTGCTACCGTAGACAGCGAAGGCAAAATAACCGGAATAAAAAAGGGTAGGGCTTACATTTATGCCAAGGAGGATGGAACCAAGGTAAAGTGCACTGTATATGTAACAGATTAACTTATGCCATGTGAGGAATAGATGTTAAAACATGATAACAATAAAAATATAAAATTAACCCTTGCTTTTTTTAATAATATGTGTAATAATAAGTATACAATTAAATTGTTTACAATACATTTCATATATTATTAATTATAAGGAGGAAATAATATGTTTAAACAAATAGAACTTAATTATAATTTTAATGCACTGGAGCCTCATATCGACGAGCTCACCATGAATACTCATTATTCAAAGCATCATGCTGCCTATACTAATAATCTGAATGGGGCACTGGAGAAATTACCGGAGTTTAAGGATGCATCCATAGAGGATGTATTGAAAGGACTTTCGAGTATTTCAGACGAAGCCTTAAGAACAGCCGTAAGAAATAACGGCGGAGGTTACTACAACCATAATTTATACTTTGCCATCCTAAAACCGGGTGGAAGTACGACTCCTTCCGGGGAACTGGCAAACGAAATAAATAAGGAATTTGGCAGCCTTGAAAATCTGAAAGAGAAGCTGGTCTCGGCAGCTATGGGTAGATTTGGCTCAGGTTGGGCATGGCTATCTGCCAATAAGAGCGGAAAGTTACAGGTATCCTCAAGCCCAAATCAGGATAATCCTATTATGGATAATAACGGATGGACTCCTATCCTGGGTATAGATGTATGGGAGCATGCATACTACCTTAAATACAAGAACCTCCGTGGTGACTACATCAAAGCCTTCTTTGAGGCACTAAACTGGGATGAGGTTGCCGCAAACTATGCAAAGGTTGAATCAGCTTAATACTTTTTCATCCATACCATCATATATAAGAGGCGATTTCACAATATGCAAAAGTATTGTGAAGTCGCCTCCTTTTGTTTTATTACAGTGTTGCCATAAGCTCAACCTCTACCAACACTCCCTTAGGCAGATCCTTGACGGCTACACAGGAGCGGGCGGGCTTACCTGTAAAATACTCACTGTATACTTCATTAAATGCCACGAAATCTCCTATATCATATAAGAAGCAGGTAGTTTTGAATACTTTATCCGATGATGAACCCGCCTCTTCAAGCAACGCATGCAGATTCTTCATAACCTGAACCGTCTGTTCCTTGATTCCCCCATCCACAACCTGACCGGTCTCGGGATCAATCGGAATTTGCCCCGATGTATATAAGATTCCGTTAACAATTACAGCTTGGCTATAGGGCCCAATAGCAGCGGGTGCCTTGGTGGTGCTTATTTTTTTCATATACAGTTCCTCATTTCTTTATATTTTTTTCTTATTATAATATAAATGAATCTCTGTGAAAAGAGAGGCTTCAACCATGATAAAAATTTGAAGGTCATACACTAAAGATTTTATGGACGAATGAATATTTTTCATATATAATAAAAGCCGCTTTCATTTTACTAAAATACATAATAAGGAGTATCATATGTGGTTTTTATTTGCGTTATTGACTACACTCTCATGGGGTGTTGCCGATCTTTTCTATAAAAAGGGTGCAGACAGTAAAGATAAGTACAGTACCGTTAAGATTGGAATCATGGTCGGTCTTGTAATGGGTATTCATGGTTTTCTTTATATGTTAATTAAAGGGATAACATTTAATCCTCTTGATTTAATAAAGTACTTACCGGTATCCTTCTTCTATATATTATCCATGCTGATTGGGTATCTGGGACTGCGGTATATAGAGCTTTCAATTTCATCCCCTGTACAAAATTCATCCGGAGCATTAACCGCTATTGCCCTGATTATCATGTTTCCCCAGGAACTGGTAGCCTTTGAAATCTTTGGAATCGTGATTATAACCGGCGGTGTTATTGGTTTGGCAGTATTAGAAAAGAAATTACAGAATGCTGCTTTAAAGGCTGATAATGCAAAGATAAATCCAAAGTATCAAATAGGAATTTTGGCAATAACCTTTCCTATTTTATATGCAGTATTGGATGCCATAGGGACAATTGCCGACGGAATATATCTGGATGAGCTTAGTTTGATCAGCGAAGAAGCTGCTCTTTTAGCTTATGAATTTACATGGCTTCTATACTCTGTCATAGCTTTAATATACCTTAATGTCATAAAGAAACAGAAATTTAATATATTTAAAGAGCCTGTCAGAACATCTGCCGCATTATTTGAGACTGCCGGACAATTCTTCTATGTATTTGCCATGTCAAGTAATGCCGTAGTAACTGCACCTTTAATAGCATCCTACAGTATTGTATCGGTTATATTGTCCAGAATATTTTTAAAGGAAAAACTAAGTAAGCTGCATTATACATTTATATTATTAGTCATGTTAGGTATTGCGATATTAGGTTTCTCAGGTGAATAATAAATAAAGGAATACTGTTATATTAAAAGGGAATGTTAATTTGAAACATTCCCTTTTATTATCTGAAAATCCCCATATACTGTCATAATGTTCGTTTTTGTAATGTATATTTTATACAGATAAATTAAACGAACAATCTCAGATATTTTATTGACTTTTATAATAAACGTTTTTATAATTCAAATATATAGAACAAAATCAAACAAATATGATAAATTTGTAACATTCGATTGGAGATGTAGTAATGTTAGCCGAAGAGAGAATTTCCAAAATTATCGAAATAATAAAGAATAAAGGTGCGGTTCGTGTGGACGAGCTGGCAAGGCAGCTGGATGTCAGCCTTATGACGGTTCGCAGAGATCTTGAAAAGCTTAAGAATGAAGGCATTCTAGAGAGATGTCACGGAGGAGCAATTCTAAAAAAAGAGGTATCCTACAGCGAAAAAAGTACACTACAAATTGATACTAAGATAAAAATCGCACAAAGATGCGCTAAGATGGTAAGAAGAGGAAACACCGTCTTTTTGGATGCAGGAACAACCACATTCGAAATCGCTAAGCTAATATGTGATATTCCTTCTATCACTATAGTAACAAATGATATTGAAATTGCGAGATTCTTAATCGGGACAAACGCTAAATTAATCCTATGTGGAGGAACTGTTCAAAAATCCACATACAGCATTTTTGGTGATTTTGCGACTCTTATGATGGAAAATATAAGAACCGAAATTGCATTTGTCGGTGCCGCCTCAATTGATGATGAATTTAATGTTTTGACACCAACTTCTAATAAAGCAGTCTTTAAACGAACTGTCTGTCGATATACCAATCGTTCATATCTGGTTGTTGACAGTACCAAATTCGGAAAACAGGCTTTACTCAAGGTAAATCACTTATCCGATTATGACGGAGTTGTAACCAATAAAGTATTCAACGAGAAAGAAAACGAATTGATAAAAAAGTACAATATCAACATTATTTCTGTTTGAGGCAGGGATAAATCTTACATAAATGGTAGCATAATATAAATATTGAGGAGGATAAATCCTCCGTTGTAAGCTTTAACAAATTAATATTTTATGAGGAGGATAAATCCTCCGTTATAAGCTTTAACAAATTAATATTTTATGAGGAGGATAAATCCTCCGTTATAAGCTTTAACAAATTAATATTTTATGAGGAGGATTTAAAAAATGGCGCAGTGTGTAGTAATTGCAGATGACTTAACCGGTGCCAATGCAACCGGGGTATTACTGACAAAATCTAATTATAAAGCATATACAGTTTTAAACTCTGAACGATTGGATCTTAAACTTTTGTCTGACAGTGATTGTATTATATATCCAACCGACAGCAGAGCGATCGAAGCGTCTATTGCTTATAATCGGGTTTATAACGTGGCTAAGCTTCTAAAAAATGAAAGTGTTAAAGTATATTCCAAGCGTATAGACAGTACATTAAGAGGCAACTTGGGAAGTGAAACCGATGCTTTTTTAGACGCACTAGGTGATGAATATATAGCTATTGCCGCTCCTTGCTTCCCTGAGGCTAACCGTATCGTTTCCGGCGGTTATATGCTTGTAAACTCAGTCCCTCTCCATAAGACGGCCGCTGCAACAGATCCCAAGAACCCGGTTAGAACATCATCGGTAAGAGAGGTATTTGAAAAGCAGACCAAGTATCCGGTTAAATCACTTTTTATCGGCGATATAATGAAGGGAGAAAAGCACTTAGCAGAGAAAATCAATGAATACAAAAAAGAGGGTGTACGGATAATTATATTCGATTGTATTTCGAGAGAGGATCTGGATGTTATTGCAGGTGGTGTAATTGAAAGCAAAATACGATTTGTTGCTGTTGATCCCGGAACCTTTACTGCTGCCATATCCAGAAAGCTTATAACACCCAATGAAGTACGAAGTAAGAATAAGGTTCTTGCCACTATCGGTAGTGTAAATGAAGTGGCTAAAATACAGGTGGACGAGCTGTTTTTATCCCAGAAATTTTATAATGTATATGTTGACACCAGAGAGCTGGTAGAAAGCGTCGACAGAAGAACCAAGGAGATAAACAGGGTTATTGACGAGATAATTAATAACTGTGAGGATTACGACCTCTGTACTGTAATAGGTGACGGTATTATGCCGGAAAACAGACTGGATTTGGACAGCTATGCCAGACGCTTTAATGTTTCGACTGAAGATATCAGCAATCTTATTAACGACTCATTGGCAGAAATAACATATCAGATATTAACTAAGAATACTGACTTTAAGGGTCTTTATTCCAGTGGTGGTGATATCACCGTTGCAATTAGCAAAAGATTTCAAACTTACGGTATCCGCTTGCTTGATGAAGTCGTTCCATTGGCTTCTTACGGAGAATTTATCGGTGGTGAATTTAGTGGTTTAAATGTCGTTACCAAGGGCGGTATGGCGGGAGATAAGAATTCCCTAAAACAATGTATCCAATATCTGAAGGAAAAATTATATATGTAATCCATATATGTAAAAAATAAAAATGGTATCTATAGCTAACACTAATAAGGATATAATTAGAAAATATTACTGACGAAAGGAATGGTGATGATATGAAACCATTAATAGCGGTTCCAATAGGAGATCCCGCCGGTATCGGACCCGAAATAGTAGTAAAGTCCATTGCCAATAAAGATGTATTTCAGGCTGCCCGCTGTGTTATTATCGGTGACAAAAAGATAATGGATGATGCGATTAAATTCACTAAAATACCACTAAAAATAAACATTATCAACAAGCCAAGCGAAGGTGTGTTTGAAGAAAATGTATTAAATCTTATCGATTTAGACAACGTAAATATGGATGAGTTTAAGTATGGTGAAGTAAGTGGTATGTGTGGTAAGGCCGCTTATGAATATATTGAAAAGAGCATTGAGCTTGCCAATGCAGGAGAAGTAGATGCCGTTTCTACTACACCGATTAATAAAGAATCTCTTAAGGCAGGCGGTATTAATTTTATCGGTCATACAGAGATATTCGGAGCATTAACAGGCACGAAGGATCCTCTTACCATGTTCGAGGTTCGGGGACTTAGAGTTTTCTTCCTGACCCGTCATGTATCCTTAAGAGAGGCTTGTGATTTGGTAACCAAAGCCCGAATTAAGGATTATGTTAAAAGATGCAAGGATGTTCTGAATACTCTGGGTGTCAAGGAAGGTACCATGGCAGTTGCAGGACTCAACCCTCACAGCGGCGAGAATGGCCTATTCGGATATGAGGAGGTTAATGAAGTAACCCCCGCAGTAGAGGAGCTTCGCTCAGAAGGCTACGATGTGGTTGGTCCCATCGGTGCAGATTCGGTATTTCATATGGCTATGGAAGGACGCTTTAACTGCGTACTGTCCCTATATCATGATCAGGGACATATCGCAACCAAAACCTTGGATTTTCATAGAACCATTGCCATCACAGGTGGAATGCCGATTCTCAGAACCTCTGTAGACCACGGAACTGCAATGGACATAGCAGGAAAAGGAATTGCAAGTGAAATAAGTATGGTAGAGGCTATTCTTATAGGAGCAAAGTATTCTCCCAATTTCACAAAGCAATCTTTATAAATGTAATACGAAAGGAGAGGTATTATGGATGTATCAGGTTCACAGATGTTGATAGGATTAGCTATCGGAATACTCGCACTTATTCTAATGATCCTAAAGACAAAGATTCATGTATTTCTAGCATTAATTATTGCGGCTGTAATAGTAGGTATAGTAGGTGGTCTAAATCCATCTGATACAATTACCGCAATAACTTCCGGCTTTGGAGGAACGCTGGGCAGCATCGGTATCATCATCGGATTCGGTGTAATGATGGGTAAAATGCTCGAACTGTCAGGTGCGGCAGAAAAAATGGCTAGGACCTTCCTGAAGCTATTTGGAAAAGGCCGCGAGGAATGGGCTCTTTCAATCACAGGCTTCTTAGTGTCCATACCAATCTTTTGTGATTCAGGCTTTGTTATTCTTTCTCCATTGGCAAAGGCTCTGTCACGTAAGACCAAAAAATCTATAGTTGCACTTTCAATTTCATTGGCCGGAGGACTCGTTATAACTCACTCCCTTATACCACCTACTCCGGGTCCTTTAGGTGTGGCAGGTACATTTGGTGTAGATGTAGGTAAATTCATACTTATGGGAATTGTCTTATCTATACCGATGGCAATTGCAGTTACACTCTATGCCAAGTATATGAATAAGCAGATATACCAATTACCTGGCGATGAAATTGATACATGGGTAAGACCGGAATATCAGAAACCGACCTATGAGAATCTACATGATGAGAATAACAAGACCCCTTCTGCATTCTTATCCTTCTTACCGCTTATTGTACCAATTTTACTAATACTACTTAATACGGTATTAAATGCAATGAAATTAACTGAAGGATTCTATGCAGCATTAATCTTCTTGGGACAACCTGTAATAGCTGTCGCTATAGGTTTATTGATATCAATCTATACATTGACAGTAGGTAAAAAAAGAAAAGATGTAATTAGCGAACTTGAAGACAGTATGAAATCCGCAGGAATTATCATTTTCGTAACAGGTGGCGGAGGTGCATTAGGTCAGGTTATTAAATCAGCAGGCGTAGGTAATTATATAGCCGAAGGAATGGCTGCTGCATCAATTCCTATCATCATTCTTCCGTTCCTCATCGCCACCTTGGTTCGCTTCGTGCAGGGATCAGGTACGGTAGCCATGATTACGGCAGCGGGAATCACCGCTCCTATCGTTGAGGCTGCAGGTGGAAACATGCTGTTAGGTGCATTCGCAGCTTGTATAGGTTCATTATTCTTCTCATACTTTAATGATAGCTTCTACTGGGTAGTTAACAGATTAAGCGGCATTACGGAAACCAAAGAACAGATTCGCGTTTGGTCAGTCTCTACAACCATTGCTTGGGCAGTTGGATTTGTCGAGTTGTTAATCCTGAATATATTCATGTAATCTGTTAGGGTGTAGTAAGAAACAAAAAATAAGGTTACAAATAATTTAAGTGGCTATTTCAAACAGATGAAATAGCCACTTTCTATTATTTTACGCTGGATTTGATAACCTCATAACCTATATTGGTAATCGCTTCTTCTATTTGTTCTATGCCTATCTTGTCTTCGTCGAAATTCACCTTCACCTTACTAGAGTTAAATAATACCTTTAATGAATCCTTGTCGATACCGTCCAATTTCTTTACTGCACCTTCGACTTTCTGCATACATGATGGACATGTTAAAGTTTCTAATTGAATATTTGCTGTTTTCATAATATTACTCCTTTCTGATATGAATTATTTATTTTTTCTTCTTTCCCTTAGTCTGTAACGCAGCAATCTCATACCGTTTATGATAACCACTAAGATACTGCCCTCATGCACCAACATACCTATGGACATATTCATCCAATCACTGAAGAATACGCTGAAAAGAAGAACTAACACGACGCCTACGGCTATGAATATGTTTTGCTTCATGTTTCTGGATATGGCCTTCGTCAGACCAAGAGCATGTGGCAACCTGCCAAAGTCAGAGTTCATTAATACCACATCGGATGTCTCAATAGCCACATCAGTACCGCTTCCCATAGCTATGCCTATATTAGCCAAAGCCAGTGAAGGACTGTCATTAATGCCGTCACCGACGAATGCGACAATACGGCCTTCTTCCTTTAGCTTCTTAAGATATTCCGATTTATCCTCTGGAAGCATATTACCGTGTGCCTCGGTTAATCCAAGTTCATGGCTTACCACATCCACCGTTCCCTGGTTGTCACCGGATAGCATTACAAGATTCTTTACACCCAAATCCTTAAGCCTTTGCAGATCCGCTTTAACCCCGGGTCTTATCCGGTCACGAACGCCCATCATAACCTTAAGTTCACCGTCAACAGCGGTCAATACGAGAGAGTTGCCGTTATTTATTAAGTAATCTACATCTTTCTTAGCATTTTCATCAAGTAGTACATTTTCTCTATCCATTAAATCGACATTACCTACGGCGACCCTGTGGCCGTCTACGGTGGCTACAATTCCCCCGCCCTTGACTACCTCAGTGTTTTCGACCGTTGAGAATTCTCTCTCACCGATTTCCTGCAGGACCGCCTTTGCCAATGGATGATCGGATTCTCTTTCAATACTGGCCAGATAGCCTAATACCTCGTCTATATCCTCAGTATAATACCTTGTCTCTGCAACCGACGGATTTCCTATGGTTAGAGTACCGGTCTTATCGAACAGCATTGTATCGACACGACTGAAATCATTAATGACCTCACTACCCTTTAGCAAAACACCATGACGTGCACCATTTCCGATACC